>OJGU01000203.1_pt1 | contig 39581 bp, 37 predicted proteins | sample 1594741 | NCBI WGS metagenome assembly OJGU01 (sample SAMN05416841, study PRJEB24817) | seawater metagenome | isolation source: Sea water | place: Canada:Atlantic | collected 2013-07 | reverse complement strand
AGATTCCCCGCGATCCGTGTTGCTAATGTCTTGGCGCGGTCTGCGCTCGGCCCTGTAAAATCTGCGTTCACGGTCTCCCGAAACAGCTCCAGCCAGCGCTCAAAGTCATCTAGCTGCAAAGGGTGTTGCTCGTGCAACGCCAAGTGGCGGGCGACCATGTTGCTCTGGTAGCCGTCGCGTTCGCCGAGCAGCAGCTTGCACCAATAGGCGCGGATACACGGCAGGTGCGTTCTGAGGTCAATTTCTGCCACATCCAAGAACAGCGGACGCAGGCGATCATCGGCCAGGACCTTCCGGTAGAAGGCGTCCAGCATTTCGGCGATAGCCTCGGGCGAGTCTAGATCGCGCGGCGTTGACTGCATTTCAAGATCGGATCGCTCAGGTTATAGAACAATGGCATACAATGAACGCGCAGCATGGAAGACAACGGGACAGGAGGCCGTCCGTCCTGACCTTTTGGGTAATAATGCGCTACGTTCTTCTCCAGCTGTTTCCAGGGAATCAACGTGTCCATTCGTTCGAGAAAGATTTCGCGGCGAATTTTGCTCTTCTTGGTCTGGTACTCGGCTTCGGAGAGGGTTAACTGGTTCATGGCGGCAACGATCCTATGCGGTTGACGAGAGCTATATTATCGCCTATGTCGAACACTTCAATCAGAGTCTTCAGAGTTTTAAACACCCTTACTCTGTTTTCTCCAATTGTCTATGGAGTACAGACCTCCGCCAGTAATTATTAACACCATGTTTATCCCGAATAATGGAATATCTTTCATAAGCAAATGTGCATGAGGAGAAGTAATGCCATGCATCGCAGCGATATTCCAAACACCGACAATAATCATAATAATCATTAATGCTTGTGCTATTGAAGCAAGTCTTGTGAACAGGCCTAAGAGAAGCATTACTCCAGTTATTATTTCGGCTATTGCCAGAATAAAGATGAAATGCGCCGGACTCATGGGTAGCAAATCAATTACCCAGCTTTTACTCACCATCGCAACTCTCGGTTCAGGATAAATTAGCTTGGGAACGATGCCCATCCAAACCCACAATAGGCCAACAATGACCCGGAGTATAAGTGGTATGTATTTCTCTTTACTTAACAGTTGATTGTCGAAATTCATTTAGTTTTCTCCAGCTATTATGTAAATGTAAACTCGCGTGATTAGCATCTGACATACAGTGGGCCGCGATCCATACCGGATACGACACCGGACCGTTACTTGCTGAAGGCCCTTAGTAGTCGGCTCAGCGACAGCACGAACAGGCCGGTCAGCGCGATACCCACGATTACCCAGTGCTCCCCGAGAAAAGCGCCGGCGCTCGTGCCAGCCAGCACGATGGCGAGAATCGGCAAATGACAGGGGCAACTGAGCACGGCCAATATCCCCCACAAGTAACCATTGCGCGACCGGGATACTTCTGTCGGTTCGCGCTCATTGTTCGTCATAAACCACCTCCAATGCATTGAAGAGTTACGACTCCCTGCAAAAGCCCAATTCGGCCACTGTCCGGTGCCACCTCAACTTACGGCCCTTTGAGAGCGCTCAACTTCACTCCATGCGCCGCCTTGGTGAGTGCCTGGGTGCAGCGATTCAGTGCGGCTCGTTTAACAGCAATTGTGTGTTGAATTTGCCGTTCGACGGCTCGACACTGCCCTTTATCCCCGTTGTCGAGCGCCTGTATAAATTCGGCAATCTCGGGGAGACCGAGACCGGCTTCACGACAGGAGCGGATCAACGCCAACCGTTGCAGGCAGCCGTCATCGAACAAGCGAGAGCCCCCCTGAGTGGTGCCACAGGCGTACACCAATCGCATGTCCAGATAAGTCCGGATCTGATGCACTGACAGGCCGCAGAGACGGGCCGCTTCGGAAATGACACAGCCTTCTTTTTGCGCCCCCGGCCCACCTTCAAGGTTGGGGTTTACCATTCGGGTATTAGCTCCCATGTTGGTCACTCCTTGCCCTGTTGAGTATAAGGTGCGCAATCCGCTGCCCCAGTTCGAAACCTTCCTGAACACTCACCATGTGCACATGCATTTTATCCCGCCCCCAGGCCTCCCCGGCCTGCCGTGAAGCAAAGAAATGGACGTCGCAACAAAACGCACTTCGAATGTCTCCCGCTGCGGCCACCGAGACTAAAGAGACGACCGCGTCCTCCGGCTCAAGCGAAACCACTCCCTGTGGCGTAACCGTCAAGGTGACCGGGTTGTTCGTCTGCGGGCAACGCGATTGCACCTGCGCCCGTTCGCCGATGACAGCTGGAAACATCAAGGCATCCAGTGCACACCAGGTATAAAGTGGCCGATCGTTGACAACAAATGCATGCGGGGTTTCTCGCAGTGTGATGCCGGAGCCGATCAGCCGTCCCTGGCCGTCGTACTCGATGGTCCCGCAGGGCAGTTTTTCCAGCACCAACTCTGCCTCATCAGTCGTCCAGTTGAGCGACTTCGCGAGCCGCTCAACAGTGACCGGTTGTCCCAGGGCAAGCTCGCGCAACAGCGTCACATGAAGCGCGGCTTCCCTTTCGCCGGTCAGACCCAGCCGTTCCACGATCTCATCCATGTTATACATTGGCGGCACCGTCTTATCCCGCACAGCACGACAATTGCTTCACGTCCTTGGTGAAGGTTTGGGCACAGAGCTTGAGCCCCTCCACCATGGTCAGGTACGGGAACAGCTCATCGGCAATGTCGTTCACGGTCATACGCGCACGCAGCGCCATGACGGCCGTCTGGATCAGCTCACCGGCTTCGCCCGCGACGGACTGGACACCCAGCAATCGTCCGCTGCCACGCTCAGCGACCATCTTGATGAAGCCCCCGGCATCGAAGTTAACCAGGGCCCGGGGCACGTTATCGAGGGTCAGGGTGCGGCTGTCGGTGTCGTATCCCTGAGCCTGGGCCTCCGCCTCGGACAGACCGACGGTGGCCACTTGTGGATCGGTAAAGATCACCTCGGGCATGGCGCTGAGGTCGAGGCTGGCGTCACCGCCGGTCATGTTAATGGCGGCCCGACTACCACCGGCGGCAGCCACGTAGACGAACTGGGGTTGATCGGTGCAGTCCCCGGCTGCATAAATGCCGGACGCGGTCGTTTGCAGGTGGTTGTCGATCCGGATCGCGCCGCGCTCGGTAGCCACGCCGACGGCCTCCAGGTTCAGGTTCTCGGTATTGGGTGTGCGGCCACTGGCCACCAGCAGTTGCTCCGCCTCCAGGGTGCCGGCGTTGGTTTGGAGGGTGAACACCCGGCCATTGTGGGTAATCTCACTGGCCTGGGTCTGCTTGAGCACCTCGATGCCCTCGCGACGGAAGGCCGCTTCCACGGCTTCACCCACCGCCGGGTCTTCCTGAGACAGCACCCGGCTGCGGGCCAGAATGGTGACCCGACTGCCAAGGCGGGCAAAGGCCTGAGCCAGCTCTATGGCCACCACCGAGGCACCAATCACAACGAGGCGCTCGGGAATGTGATCCAGCTCCAGCGCACTGGTGGACGTGAGATAGGGCGTCTCGGATAGCCCCGGAACAGGCGGTTCGGCGGGCCGGGCACCGGTGCCGATAAAGGCCCGGTCGAAGTGCACCGTCTGCTCGCCGCCGTCGTTGAGCGTAACCGTCAGTGTGCGCTCGTCCACGAACCGCGCCTCGCCCTTGAGGACGGTAATCGCGGCATTGTCATTGAGAATATTCTGGTACTTGGACTCGCGCAGTTCCTCCACTCGTCCCTGTTGCTGAGCAAGCAGCGCCGGACGATTCACCACCGGCGCCTGGGCGCTCAGGCCGTCATCAAACGGGCTTTCCTGGCGAAGGTGGGCGATGTGAGCCGCCCGAATCATGATTTTAGAGGGCACACAGCCAATGTTGACGCAGGTTCCGCCAATGGTGCCGCGTTCGATCAGTGTCACCCGGGCACCGCGTTCAGTCGCCTTCAGGGCGGCAGCCATGGCACTACCGCCGCTGCCAATCACAGCAATGTGCAGGTTGTCGTCACTCATAAATGTTACTCCTTAGTTGATGGACTATCGCAGCAGGCGTCGTGTTTCTTCTTGCGCCAGACGGCATAACAGGTCAGGCCAATAAATAAGACCAGTGCGGGCAACAGCACGTAGTCGAGATAACCGGTCAGGGCAGCCAGGCCTAACGTTCCTAGCAAAACCACCAGTATCGGCGTGAAACAGCGCGACCAGCACGGTGCAAATGATGCTCACCCGCAACAAGGTTTGGGGTTCGCATGGTTACTCCTGTTTCGCCTGGGGCTGTTTCAACGTGGACGGGTAACCCGCGTTAGTCGTGGCTTGAGTCAGCGCCTCAACGGAGGTTTTCTCATCGTCGTAGGTAACCGTCGCATCACGTTCCTCATATCGGACATCCACAGCGCTCACGCCGTCGACCCGCTTTAGGGCAGCTTTAACCGTAATCGGGCAGGCCGAACAGGTCATGCCTGGAACGGACAAGGTCACCGTTTGTTGCGCAGCCAGGGCAGGCAGGCTGAACAGCGTAAACAGTACGGCAGCAATCAGGGACTTTTTCATGGTGTAGTGCCTCTCAGTCAACATAGTGGATCAGGTTTCAGTAAAACAGCGGTAAGACGAAGGGGAAAGCCAACGCAGTCAGAATGAGCAGCGCGACGATCCAGAAAACGACCTTGTAGGCCGTGCGCACTTGCGGTACCGCGCAAACATCGCCCGGCTGGCAGGCCCCGACAGGTCGATATATCCGGCGCCAGGCAAAGACCATCGCCACCAGTGCCGCACCGATGAACCAGGGCCGATAGGGTTCCAGGGCGGCCAGGCTGCCGACCCAGGCACCGGAAATGCCCAACGTGATCAAGACCAGGGGGCCAAGACAACAGGCAGACGCCAGAGCAGCGGCAATCCCTCCTGCGATCAGCGAACCGCGACCGGATTTTTTGGACTCTGACATTACGATGGCTCCTTTCTAAAAATGGGTGACTGAGGTAAGGTTACTCCCGTAGTCAGCTACGGAATCAACCCCTATGTCCAAAAAACAACACTCAATGACCATTGGAGCCCTGGCCAAAGCCGCCGGTATGGGAGTGGAAACCATCCGCTATTACCAGCGCCGGGGGTTAGTGGCAGAGCCTGAAAAGCCCTATGGAAGCATCCGCCATTACGACGATCAGGCGTTGGCCCGCCTGCACTTTATTCGAACGGCCCAGTGGCTGGGGTTCAGTCTGGATGAAATCGGAGGGCTGCTGACACTGCAGGACGGTACCCATTGCGATGAAGCACGGGTATTGGGCGAGCAAAAACTAGCCAGTGTGCGGGCGAAAATTTCAAGCCTGCGACGCATCGAGCGTGCGCTGGACGGGTTAGTGCAGGAATGCTGCGCTCAGCGTGGGAATGTTGAATGCCCATTAATCACATCGCTCCAGGATGGGCTTGAAAACTCGGCTTTTACCTGATTAAAGAACAAGACAGTCCGTGAACGAGGCGTACACAAAATTAAGGGCTGAAGGGAGGTACGCTAACCTCACCAACCCGCTTGGGCTCCTTTATGCTGGTAAACGGCGTACCCCTTCGTGAGCTTGATCGGAAGCCGCGAGTCCCCCTCGGGAGGTAGCCGCTCAAAGCTTCCAGACAGGTACTTCTGGTTACTGTGCCTAGGTGTAATACAGCGCTTTCCTTGTGTGTACATGCAAATCCCGCGTTCGGATATTTTTACCTAGCGGCGGTCTCTAGCCGCTGAAGACAGAAAAGAGGATGCTGTCTCCGTACCAGGCTACGGGATCAAGTTTTTTTTGAACAAAGATGGGCGCATCAATAGGAAACGGACCTGCCTGCCGCGCTCTGACGATGTGATTAAAGTCAGCATCGTATGCGTAACAGTGAGCGATGATCGCCTGCTGTCCGGCCACTGGGCGTTGGCCTGGGTGTGGGCAACGCTCCGGCTATATCTGGTACCAAGGGCCCTCTTGGCTACTAGGGCGGCAAGCAGGATACGGGACGTATCGGCGATGTTACAGAACAGGAAAAACCAAGATGCGCCCGCTCCTGTTTGCCTATCGGCGTGAATACAACGCTTAACTAGCGCGTTTTTGGTTCAACCATTCTTGCGCAAGCGACTCGGCCTCAGCCACCTGCTCGGGCTCCATCCGTGTCGAATAGACCTGGATAAGTTCTTTCGCCGTTGGTTCCCCTGCAGCTGCAGCCAGGCTCAGCCATTTATAAGCCAGGACAAAGCCCTGAACGTGCAGGCCTTTGTCCGCTCCATCTGCGTACATCTCCGCCAGTTTTACCTGGGCCTGTGTATGTCCTTGCTCTGCCGAGCGCTGATACCACTTGAGCGCTTCTTTATCGTTTGCAGGGACTGCGCGAGCTTTCTTGTAAACCCCGTTGACCTCACTTCCATAGAGGCGCGCCAGGTTGAACTGAGCATCAGCTTCACCCTGCTCAGCTGCCATACGGAACCATTTGACCGACGCTGCATGGTCCTGCTTTACACCGATGCCACACTTGTAAGCCACGCCTACGACATTTTGCGCGAGGGCATTATCGGCGTGCGCTTTTTGCTCCCAGCTGTTAATGGTCTCCGGCGACAAGGTTTCAAATGCCGTCTCCAGCTTTGAAAAGTCATAGGCAAGAACCGCGTTTGACAAACTCAATGCTGCAACACCGAGCAACAGGCTTCTCAGTGAAGACCGAGGAAAGCGTCCCGCGAGTTTTTTACAAGACATAACAACCTCCTTAGGGGCGGCCTGATAACCCAACGCCTGGACAGCAGCGGTCAAGGCTGACAGGTCCGGCCTGGTGCCCGTAACACGAGCAAGGCCCTCCGAGTATTCGATAACGGCATGCGATACGCCAGATACCTTCAGTAGCGCTGCCTCGACGTGTTGCGTGCAGCTTGGGCAGGTCATGCCCGTCACCTGAAGGGTGACTTGATCTGTTTTGCTCATATGTAATTTCCTTTTTTCGCACTGGGGGCCGACAGCCTTTCGGCATTGGTCCGGCGCGGTAACTACTGACGATTCATCTGACCGGTAGACATGCTCGGCTAGCACGTTTGCGATGGCCTCCACTGCGCCGATAAGCGAGTGGAGACGCCGCGAGCAGAATTGGCGCCGCCTGGATACATGGCGAGCCTAGTCAAGCGTGCTGCCGGCTTAGACTATTCTTTCAGCTCAGATGGATAACCGGCGTCTGTAGTCGCCTTGGTCAGCGCCTCGACGTCAGTCAGCGTATCGTCGAAAGTCACGGTAGCCTGTTTGGTTGCAAAGCTAACCTGCGCCTCGCTGACCCCCTCGACCTTGTTCAGCGCGTGTTTGACCGTGATGGGGCAAGACGAACACGTCATGCCGGGTACCAAAAGCGTGACGGTTTGCGAAGCGGCCCAAACGGATGAGCTGAACCCAGCGGCCAGGACGATTGCTGTTAAGATTTTTTTCATGACATTTTCCTTCCGGTTTCAATAAAACAGTGGCAGGACATAAGGGAACCCAAGCGCAACCAGAACCAGCGTGGCCACGACCCAGAAGAGCACTTTGTACGAGGTTTTGACCCGCCCCACCGCACAGACATCACCCGGCTTGCAGGCTTGTGCCGGACGGAAGATCCCCCGGTACGCAAAGAACATCGCTATCAGTGCCGCGCCGATGAAGATCGGCCGATAAGGCTCCAAAACTGCCAGGTTGCTGATCCAGGCACCGCTGATTCCCAGGGTTACTAGAATCAGAGGCCCCAGGCGGCAAGCCCTCCCGTGACAAGTGCAGCACGACCACTTCGCGGTTCCGACATGGAACCCTCCTTTCGATCAATGTGTGAATGACATAATCTTAACTCCGTATCCAGCTACGGAGTCAAGCGTTATGAAAAAAACACTCGACCACCTCACCATCGGCGTCTTCGCCAAGGCAGCCGGCGTAAACGTAGAGAGCCAGGCCGTCATAACATAATGGGCAACGCGAACAGAAACGCTGGAAGCGACAGTCGACCGCCTCCAGCTGGAGCGAGATAGCGACGCCGAACACCGGGAGAAGCTTGGTGCGGCCCTAACGGATTCTGAAAAACATCTCGCGGCCTGCCAGCAGCGGATCTCCGACCTCAGAGAGCGCGTGGCAGCGGCTGACGACCGAAACCAGTTCCTCAACGATCAGAATCGCGAATTACTGCAGGAAAAAGCTGTCCTCCAGGGTCAGTTGAAACAACTACAAACAAGCCTGGCTAAATAGCCCGCTATTGTCTCGGCCTGATCATCCCTGAGAGTTGCGAGTAATGCCAATCGCGCAAGGAGAAGTTTAGATGTCTACCGTGACCTTTGGCAGGCTGCGAGCTGCGGCAAAACGCATTCAGCATGATGCGCTGACGGTTTATTTTGTGGCGCGAGACTCGAATACCCCCATAGTCGTTCGGCTGCTTGCGCTCGCAATCGCAGCGTACGCCATGAGTCCAATTGATCTCATTCCGGACTTCATACCGATCCTGGGCTATCTTGACGACATTATCTTGGTCCCGCTGGGCATCGTCCTTGTCATCAAGCTGACGCCATCGAATGTGATAGAAGCGAGTCGCTCGAAAGCAGCTAAAGTGGCAACCAAGCCGATCAGCCACGTTGCGGCCGCAGTCGTTATTGGCACATGGCTTTTATGTGCCGCGGCTTTTGGCTACTGGGTGTGGGAATACGGCAGGTAACGCATCGTCTGCACGCGATGAAATAGTTAATTTAGGGCTTGTAAAACAGATGGTTAATGCGCTTTTTGGAGGATTTCGTCAGAATCGTTGCCGACCCTCATATAAGCCCGCCAGGCGAGCACGCAAAGCTATTCTGGTCCGAGCCCCAAACCGGGTTCACCAGTGGCCTGCCGGCGAAAGCGCCGAAGCCCGAACCCGTCGATCACTGGCAGCGTGCAATCCAGGCCATTGATGAGGCCATCATTGAAGCACGACACAACCCCGAGACGGCACGCTCGCTGTTCGCGTTGGCTTCCTATGGTCGGCGCGACCCCGCTTCCTTGGAACAGTTGCGCGCCACCTTCGCGAAGGAAGGCATCCCCCCGGAATTTCTGTCACATTATGAGCCTAGCCTACCCTTTGCATGCCTTAGACAGAATGACGGGTTAAGTGACAAATTTTGACGTGCAGAGCTTCCCGATGCAAACTGTCACATAATCGAACGTATATGTGACAGGTACAAGATGCTGATTGGCTACATGCGAGTATCGAAGGCGGATGGCTCCCAGGCGACGGACTTGCAGCGCGATGCGCTGGTCGCGGCCGGTGTTGATCCGGCGCATCTCTATGAAGACCAAGCGTCCGGAAAACGCGAGGATCGTCCCGGTCTGGCGAGCTGTCTGAAGGCACTACGGCCAGGCGACACGTTGGTCGTTTGGAAACTGGATCGGCTCGGGCGCGACCTGCGCCATCTGATCAATACCGTCCATGACCTGACCGGACGCGGCATCGGCCTCAAGGTGCTGACCGGGCACGGCGCGGCCATTGACACCACGACCGCCGCCGGCAAGCTGGTCTTCGGTATCTTCGCCGCGCTGGCCGAGTTCGAGCGCGAGTTGATCGCCGAGCGCACCGTGGCGGGCCTGGCCTCAGCACGGGCACGCGGCCGGAAAGGCGGCCGGCCGTTCAAGATGACCGCCGCCAAGCTGCGGCTGGCGATGGCGGCAATGGGGCAGTCAGAGACCAAGGTCGGCGACCTGTGCCAGGAACTTGGCATCACGCGGCAGACCCTGTATCGGCATATTTCACCCAAGGGCGAGCTACGTCCAGATGGCGAGAAGCTACTCAGCCGAATTTGATGCCGACATGAGGCGACGTAGCGAAAGCGTGGTTTGTCTCAATTTGACGGCGGCGAACCGCAAGCGTTCGGTTCGCCGCTCGTTTCGGTCGCAGTGCTGGCCCGCGCCTGGAAACGTTGATAACACTCCAGCCCGCAGAAGTGCTCGACGTACTCCGCGCCTTCCGGTGTGAAGGCGGCATCGAGCGGAATTTCCTTGCAGCACACGCAGCAACTGGTGGCGGTCGGATCATTTGCATTCATGGTGGCACCCCTCCATTGACTGACGAAGACGGCGAATGCCGCCGCCGGCATCGGCTTTGCGAACAGAAAGCCTTGCCCGCGCTCGAACGCTTGGGCCCTCCGCCGTAGTCCATCCATCCGGCCGGGAAGCGCTCATGATCTTTCCCTGAATGCCCGCAACGCCCGCGCCAGTGACAGAAGAAACAGGCCGGTCAAACCGAGCGCCGTGATGACCCAATACTCGACAAGGAATGCACCGGCGGTTGTGCCGGCCAGCACGGCAGCGAGGATGGACAGGTGGCAGGGGCAAGTCAGCACGGCCAGCGTGCCCCACAGGTAGCCGGTGAACGGTTTGTGCGTCTCGGCCGGCATGCGCTCGGGGCTGTTCATGGCAAACTCTCCGCATGCTGTGCCGGCGCGGTCGGCATGGCGGCCAACTGCACTTCCAGATTGGCCAACGCTTCGCGCCGGCGTTCGACGAACTGACGCAGCACAGCAAGCTGCGCGGCAGTTTCATCGCAGTTCGCCGCATCCAGCGCCCGGCACAGCCGCGCCAATGCGCCGAGGCCGATGCCCGCCTCGAAGGCGGCCCGCACGAAGCACAGTCGCTGCAAGGCGGCGTCATCGAACAGGCCGTAGCCACCCGTGGTGCAGGCGACTGGCCGCAGCAATCCGCGCAGCAGGTAGTCGCGCACGATATGCACGCTCACCCCGGCATCAAGGGCCAGCCGGGACACCGTGTAGGCGTTCATCGAACACCTCCTTTTGGTCGGTTCACGGCAATGCATATACCGTTTCGCCGAGTTCAATCCGCGCGCTGCGAATCCGATGCCGGTGCCGTAGAACATTGGGTCGATATCCGATCACGGTGTCCTAGATGACATGGTCTGCAACAGATGTCGATTAAACTCCTGGCCCAAGCCGAAAGCCTCGTGGACACTGACGATCGCCAATCCTTCCAATCCTTGATGCTTGGAGGCCCAGTCTTCCGCCGTCGGGACAGATGCAAAGAAATGTACATGGCAACAGAAGGACTGACGAACGTCGGCTGCTTCCTGCGGCAATACCAAGGACACCGCCATGCCGGCAGGTTCGACAGCCTGTATCTCGCTGGGTGAAACCGTGAGTGAAACGGGTGCTCCGGTTGCAGCGCAATGCGATGAGACGCGAGCTGTACGGCCGATCAGCGCCGGAAATATCAAGGTGTCCAGCGCGCACCAGGCATACAGACGGCGGTCGTCAATTTCAAAGACATACGAAGTCTCGCGCAAGGTGAGGCCGTAGCCGATGATGTTCCCATCTTTGTCATATTCGGTACTGGTGGCCTGTTCGAGTACGGCGGCCACTCGCTCAGCGGGCCAGTCGAGAATCCCGGCAAGTGTCGTTCGTGAAACCGGACGCCCCTTGGCGAGTTCCCGCAGTAGCGGGACCAAGAGATCCGCAGTACCATTGGTACGATTGACCGAAGTGAGACGTTCTAAAATATATGGGGCGAGCTTCATGGTTCCATCTCCTTTCATCCTGCGCAGCAGGACAATTGTTTGACATCCTTGGTGAAGGTCTGCGCCGCGAGCTTCAGCCCCTCGACCATCGTCAGGTAGGGGAACAACTGGTCAGCCAGTTCCTGTACGGTCATGCGGTTACGGATCGCGAGCACCGCCGTCTGGATCAGCTCGCCCGCTTCCGGGGCCACTGCCTGTACCCCAATGAGTCGTCCGCTACCTTCCTCGGCTTGTCCTTTCGAATTTGAATTGGATAGCGTAACCTTACTTCCGTACTCATGTACGGAGTCAAGCGGTATGGAAAATAATTTGGAGAACCTGACCATTGGCGTTTTTGCCAAGGCAGCCGGCGTCAACGTGGAGACCATCCGGTTCTATCAGCGCAAGGGCTTGTTGCCCGAGCCGGACAAGCCCTATGGCAGCATTCGCCGCTATGGCGCGGCGGACGTGACACGGGTGCGATTCGTGAAATCGGCCCAGCGGTTGGGCTTCAGCCTGGATGAAATCGCCGAGTTGCTGCGGCTCGACGATGGCACCCACTGCGAGGAGGCCAGCAGCCTGGCCGAGCACAAGCTCCAAGACGTGCGCGAGAAGATGGCCGATTTGGCGCGCATGGAGGCTGTGCTGTCTGACCTGGTGTGCGCCTGCCATTCGCGGCAGGGGAATGTTTCGTGTCCGCTGATTGCGTCGTTGCAAGGTGGAACGAGCTTGGCAGGGGCTTCCACAGCTTAGCGTGCTTTATTTTCCGTTTTCTGAGGTGCCCCCTACCAGCAACGCACCGCCGAAGACCGGCAGCAGGAGCGCGAGCAATTCCAGATGGTTAACCGGGGCCTGAAAGACCAGATTCAAGACCTGCAAAACCGGCTCATCCAAGCCGAGTCAAGAGCGTCCGAGCTGATAGACACTAATGCGCAATTACAACGACAAACGCATGAGCTCGAACAGGCCAATGCGATGCACAAAAGCACCTTGGATAGGCAAGTGGCCGATATCCAGAACTTGGAGCATCAACTTAACGACGCCTCGGCAAAAAACCGGGAGCGGAAGCATGAAAGCAAACAATTGGCGGATAATATTGCCGCACTCGCAAGCCAGAAAGCAGATGCCGATAAGCAGGTGGCCGTACTATCCCAAGCATTAGAGGTCACCAAAACGGATCTGAAAGCCTCTCAGAATAGAGCGGAAGTTCTGTCCGATGAGAACAAGTTGATTCTTCAGGAAAAAGCGGTGATTCAGGGGCAGTTTAAGCAGCTTCAGGAGTCACTGTCGCGATAAAGGCTTTAGTCAAACATTCATCGAAAAAGCTATATTAATCAATATATTATATACGAAGTGGCTAATTCCAACGCTTTTACCGGCCGGACCTCAAGTAGCTGCACCGGCCGCCATTTCATTCAAAGAGGCCTCGACGACAGTCAAAACTGTTCGACGCACGTCGATCTTCCATCGCACGCGCTCGACGCATCGGTCCAGGCTTTCGCTATCGTCTGCGTCCAATGCTTTGCAAAGTCGCGCCAGTTCGTCGAGCCCAATTCCGGACTCGAAGGCTGCGCGGAGAAACCGCAGCCTTCCGAGTGTTTTGTCATCGAAAATGTTATAGCCACTTTCGGTTCGCCGAGCAGGGTGCAACAAGCCGCGTATCATGTAGTCGCGCACGACATGCACGCTGACGCAAGCATCATCAGCCAGCTTCGATATCGAGTACGCATTCATACTGGGCTTTCCTCGCAGTCCTCTAGCAGCTTAAGCGCGACATCATGACCAAGGTCGAACGCACTCTCGACAGGCACGACCTCAATCCCTTGGTGGGTCGAAGCCCACGAATTTGCAATAGACGGAGACGCAAAGAAATGCACATGACAGCAAAACGAACAACGAATGTCGGGCGAAGTATCCGGAGTTCGCAGTGAAACCATTGCTTCTGCCGGTTCGACATGAAGCACTGCTTCTGGTGCAACGGTGAGAGTGATCGGCCTACCGGTGGCGGCGCAGCGGGAAGTGACACGGGCAATCTTGCCGGTCAAGGCGGGAAACATCAAGGTGTCCAGCGCACACCATGTGTACAAATGACGGCCATCCACCTCAAAAACGTGAGAGGTTTCACGTAGTGTCAGCCCCAGTCCAATGATATTGGCCTCGTCGTCATATTCCGTACCAGGTGCCTGCTCAAGTACCGTTGCAACTCTCGCTCCAGACCATCCGAGTGCGCCGGCGAGCTTTTCGCGTGATACAGGTCCCCCCATCGCTAGCTGTCGGAGCAGCGCGACAAAGAGCGTTGCGAACTCTTTAGGATGATTGCCAGATGAAAGGCTTTCGGCAATCTTTTTGGAATAAATAGTCTTGTTCATTTTCCACCTGTTATATCGGGCAGCGATCAACCGGGATAAACCTTACTCGGCGGTTACGTCCTGCGCTTAAAAAAGACGAATTACTTTGTGCCTTGCCGGCGTTGCCATTCCTCGGCCAGCAGCTGGGCTTGCTGTAACTGTTCGGGCTTCATTTGAGCTGCATAGTCTGCAACGACTTTTGCTGCTGTCGGTTCTCCCGACGCTGCGGCCAGACTCATCCACTGGTATGCCTGCACCTGGTCGGGCGCGATGTCGGTAAGACCCTTTGCAAACAGCTGGGCCAGCCTGACTTGAGCCTGCGTGTGTCCCTGCTCGGCAGCGAGGCGGTACCACTTGAAAGCCTCTGCATCGTTGGCAGGAGCCGCACGCCCATTCTTATACATACCGTCGACTTCACTTCCGTAGAGGCGCCCGAGGTTGAACTGTGCATCGGCTTCACCCTGCTCGGCCGCCCTGCGGAACCACTGGATCGATGCCGCGTGGTTTTGCTTTACGCCCATACCGCATTTGTACGCAAGACCCATGATGTTCTGAGCCATGGCATCGCCAGCCCTGGCCTTCTTTTCCCAATCACTGACGGTCTCTGGCGACAATGTTTCAATCGCGGCGCCGAGCTTAGAAAAATCATAAGCCGCCAACGCTTGGTTTGGCATGCCTAACGTTGCGGTACTTGCCAGTACGATCGTCAAGCACGCGCGTACACGGCGTAATTTAAGTCTGATGTCACAAAACATAAAAACTCCTCTGTCCCTGTTTTGGTGCCCAAGGTTTAGCCGGCACAGCACGATAGCTGTGTCACATCCTTCGAAAAAGTCTGTGCCACCAGTTTGAGACCTTCAACCATGGTGAGGTAAGGGAAAAGCTGGTTAGCCAGATCCTGGACGGTCATGCGGGCCCGGATGGCAATCGCGGCAGTCTGGATGATTTCGCCTGCTTCCGGTGTCACAGCCTGGACTCCGAGAATGCGTCCGGACCCTGCCTCAGCAACAAGCTTGATAAAGCCGCGGGTATCGAAGTTGGCGAGTGCACGCGGCACATTGTCGAGCGTGAGCGTACGGCTTTCGGTTTGCAGACCAATGCGCTGGGCCTCTGCTTCACTGTAGCCTACCGTGGCAACTTGCGGATCGGTGAACACGACTGCCGGCATGGCGTCGAGATCGAACTTTACGTCGCCGCCGGTCATATTAATGCCAGCCCGGGTACCAGCCGCGGCTGCAACGTAGACGTACTGAGGCTGGTCAGTGCAGTCGCCAGCTGCGTAAATGTTCGAAGCACTCGTGCGCATGCCTTGATCGATCAGGATGCGATGTTGCGAGTCAAACGTCACACCTGCGCGCTCGAGATTCAGGCTTGCGGTATTTGGCGTGCGGCCGGTGGCAACAAGCAATTGATCCACCTTTAACTCGCCCTGCGCGGTCGTCAGGATGAATTGGCGGTCGCAATAGGTCACGGCACTCGCCTGCGTCTGTGTCAGCACCGTGATGCCTTCCGCACGGAAAGCTGCAGTCACGGCCTCGCCAATGGCAGGGTCGTCACTGGCAAACAAGGTGCGCCGGGCCAGGACCGTCACCTCGCTGCCCAAGCGCGCAAACGCTTGTGCCAGTTCCAGTGCTACGACCGAGGCGCCAATTACTGCCAGCCGTTTAGGAATGGCTTCGCTAACCAGGGCTTCGGTGGACGTCCAATATGGCGTTCCTGCAAGACCAGGCAACGGCGGGATGGCAGCGCTTGCACCAGTGGCAATGAGACAGCGATCGAAGGCCACTTCGCGAGTGTCACCTTCTGCCGCTTCCACGATAAGCGTTTGGCCATCCTTGAATCGGGCGCTGCCTCGCACCAGATTGATCGACGGATTGCTTTCGAGGATGCTTTCATATTTAGCATGACGCAGCTCGTCCACACGGGCCTGCTGTTGCGCCAGCAGACGGTCACGCAGGACAACTGGGGGCGTTGCCGACAGTCCCACGTCAAAAGGACTTTCGCGTCGCAGATGAGCGATATGCGCTGCCCGAATCATGATCTTAGAAGGGACGCAGCCCACGTTGACGCAGGTGCCGCCGATAGTTCCCCGCTCGATCAGGGTGACACGGGCACCGTTTTCAGCTGCCTTCAGCGCTGCTGCCACAGCGGCGCCGCCAGTACCGATGATCGCCACATGCAGCTGACCTGCCGGTTTCTCCACCGCGCGCTCGCCGCTCAGCCACTGGGCGGCTTTGCCAAGGAGTCCTGGCTGTTCAACACTGCGCTCTTTGCTTTCAAATTCGTCTGTAGGCGTAGCACCGTAACCAAGGGCGCCCACTGCTGCTACGAGCGCGGACACGTCAAGCCTATTGCCTGTGACTTGCGCCTTGTTCGATGGATAATCGACAGCCGCTCGCGTTACGCCGGGGACCGCCAGCAGCGCGTCCTCAACGTGCCTTGTACAACTTGGGCAAGTCATTCCCGCCACGCTCAAACCAACTTCGTTTAACTCTTGCATTCCGCTCTCTCTTTTATCCGTTGTGCCCAAGCCAACTAGTACGACGCCTCGGTCACTGAATCGGTTGTGCGCTTCAGGGAACAGGCTCCGTGGGTCGTTTACAGGCTGCTCACGCGATGACGACCGGCAGAATCGCCTGAGCGGCATCTCTGCCGTGGTTCTAGCGATGCTGCCGTTATTTGTTGCCTTACTTCTTCAGCTCAGATGGGTAGCCTACATCCGTCGTCGCCTTGCTAAGCGCCTGGACGTTGGTCTTCGCATCGTCAAACGTTACGACGGCAAGCTTGGTTGAGAAGTCGACCTCGGTCTTGCTAACACCGTCGACCTTGCTCAAGGCCTTTTTAATGGTGATAGGACAAGTCGCGCAGGTCATGCCAGGAACGGCCAAGGTGACCGTCTGCGTGGCGGCCCACACCGGGGCAACAGCGGCGGCGAGGGCAAGGGAGGCAAACAGTTTCTTCATGATGAACTCCTGGTTAATAGAAAAATGGAACGACATAGGGAAATCCAAGCGCGACCAGGACCAGCACGGCCACGATCCAGAAAATCAGCTTGTAGGTGGCGCGCACCTGCGGAATCGCGCAGACCTCACCTGGCTTGCATGCCTGCACGGGCCGGTAAATCCGCTTCCAGGCGAAGAACAGCGCCACTAGCGCCGCGCCGATGAACAACGGTCGATAGGGTTCCAGCACCGTCAGGTTGCCGATCCAAGCACCGGAGAAGCCCAGGGCGACCAGTACTAGCGGCCCCAGGCAGCAGGTCGATGCAAGAATGGCGGCCAGCCCGCCGGCGAAGAGCGCACCGCGCCCGTTTTGTGGTTCAGACATACGTTGGCCCTTTTGAATTTGGATTGGATAGCGTAACCTTACTTCCGTACTCATGTACGGAGTCAAGCGATATGGAAAATAATTTGGAAAACCTGACCATTGGCGTTTTTGCCAAGGCGGCCGGGGTCAACGTGGAGACAATCCGCTTCTATCAGCGCAAGGGCCTGTTGCCGGAACCGGACAAGCCTTACGGCAGCATCCGCCGCTATGGGGAGGCGGACGTGGTTCGGGTGAAATTCGTGAAATCGGCACAGCGGCTGGGGTTCAGTCTGGACGAGATTGCCGAGCTGTTGCGGCTCGACGATGGCACCCACTGCGAGGAGGCCAGCAGCCTGGCCGAGCACAAGCTCCAAGACGTGCGCGAGAAGATGGCCGATTTGGCGCGCATGGAGGCTGTGCTGTCTGACCTGGTGTGCGCCTGCCATTCGCGGCAGGGGAATGTTTCGTGTCCGCTGATTGCGTCGTTGCAAGGTGGAACGAGCTTGGCAGGGGCTTCCACAGCTTAGCGTGCTTTATTTTCCGTTTTCTGAGACGACCACAGATCAGAAAAGACTGTGCAGCCGACTCTTGATATTCCGTGCAGTCACCTTCTGAAAATGACAGATATGCTCCAAAAAGCGATATGTGTCAAAAGGCGACGTGTTCATGTATTCAGTATCGACATGACGATAATAAGTAAATAGCCTTTGGGTGTCATCATGGACGAGACAACAGCGGCAGGATGCCGCATCTGACTTAGGGAAAAGGTAAGAAGGAGAAAACAATGAAAGTCTATGCACTACTGATGCTGGTCCTGGCGGCCATGACCATTACAGGCTGTTCCGACCCCACCATTGATGCCTCCAGTGAGGCCAAGATGAAAGAGTCTGTGGCCAAGGTTCGGGAGTCATTGCCCGAAGCGAAGCGGACAGATTTTGATCAGGCGGTTCAGTTGATCGCCTTTAGCCAGATCGATATGAAGAGCCTGTTTGCCAATGGCGGTGCCGATGCCGGTGATGTGGAGGGCAAAATGCGCGACGCCCTGAACGGCAAGACGGCGGAGCAGGTACTGGCCCAGGCAGAGCAAATTCAGGCCGAACGCAAAGCTCGGGAGAAAGAGCAAGCACTGGCTGAGATCCGCGAACTCGTTGCAAAGCGGGAACAGGCTGAGCAGGCCAAACAGCAGTTGGATAAGTTCCAGGTGGTTCGCTCCCGCTTCACTATGCGGGAAAGGCAATACCTTGGCGAGCAGCCGATCATTGAGCTAACGGTTAAGAACGGCACCGATCAGGCCATCTCCCGAGCCTATTTCTCTGGCACCATCGCCAGCCCTGATCGGAGCGTGCCCTGGCATGAAGACCAGTTCAATTACAGCATTTCCGGTGGCTTGGAGCCGGGTGAGGAAGTCTCCTGGACGCTGGCACCGAACAGTTACTCTGACTGGGGCAAGGTGGATGCCCCTGCGGATGCGGTTTTTACCGTAATGGTGGAAAAGCTGGATGGGCCGAATGGGGAAGTTCTGTACTCCACGAGAGATTTCAGTGAGAGAGACCGTAAACGTCTGGCTGAGCTGAAAAAACAATATGGTGTTGATTGAACCGGCCACCGCCTGATTCACAGAGAATCTGATTCGGGTGGGGTAGGGACTTGGAGTGCACAGGCCGGTAACATACGGAAAAATTATTAGATTCACCCAGGGGCAGGTAGGCCAGCAGTATTCCTGTATTGTGACGGGTGGCGCGACGGCTCTGGCCCAGGTCCCTTGCTGTGCGTTGCGCTTTGCGAGGTGGTGAAGTGCAATCTCATTGCAATAGGCGTGGGTGGAAAGATGTTGCAACAATGGTGGAGTTCAGCTCGCGTTAGCGCCCCCTGCGCATGTCTTTTTAGGCGGGTTACAATCCAGGGTTACACCGCTAAAATGCCAATAAAATCGGGCGGTTGCGGAATAGATAACCAGCCCGGCTTGCCATCTCATCGGCCATCGCTGCACCAAGCCAGACAAGGAGCCCCATTGCTAGCCAATTTTACCAAGGCATCACTGATCGTTCCTGAAACGCAGGCCGTCGCGCGTCTGTTGCTGGAGCACCCGGATGCAGAGCGGTGGCGGGAGGCAATCGAGGCAGAGAATGTCCTGCAGGCAAAAACGGTCAATACCGCCAAAAGCTACGCCAACATCGCCCGCATGCGCCTGGAAACCATGGATGAGGCGCTCTGGGAGATTGTCGCCAATGCAGAACGCCCAACGGCAACCCAGGCAATTTTGGCCAGCGCACTGAAATTCTCGCCGTTGCTGGCGGAATTTATGCGCACCGCGTTAAGCGACGAGTACCGCCGAATGAGCCCCGGTCTGGAAGACCGTATCTGGCGTAGCTTCTTTGCAGACATGAGCCTCATCCACGGCAATCTGGCGGAAGTCTCCGAAGGCACCCAAGCCAAGCTTCGACAGAATGCTTACCGCATACTGACTGAGGCCGGGTATCTGGCTAAAAACAAAGCGAAATCCTTGCAGCATGTGCGTGTGCTGCCAGAAGTCCGCCATTACCTTGCCAAACATGGCCACAACGACATCCTGGCAGCCATGGATTGCGCGCATTGAAAGGGAGACTGGCGTGAATCGCCTAGACGAACGACTCAACAAAATACTGCCCACCCTGACCTCAGAGAAATTCAGGGAAAACCGGGGGCTGGGCAACGAAGTGCCGTTTTATGCCTTCGACTATCCGGCAGAAAGTGAGCTGCAGGTGCGCGAGCATGTCGATTTCCTGGTCGCCCAGCTCGCTAAATCCAAGCCAGCTCTCAAGGTCGCCCGCGTTCAATTGTTCCAGGTGTTGGTAGACATGCTCGAAGAGCGCAACTTTTACGACAAGGCCGTGAAGCTGCAAGCCGCGAAAGGTGGCGAGGCGTTGCTGAAACAGCTGAAGGGGCCGCTCAAAGCAGAAAAGGTCGCAGACTTCATCACCGCAAAATGGCCGGTCGATGAGTATGACGCCTACTTGATAGATGGGGTCGGCAGTGCCTATCCCATCATCCGTACCCACAAATTACTCAACGTCTTGCAGCCCTACACCGGGTTAACGCCACTGGTGCTGTTCTTTCCAGGCGAATACGACGGCCAGTCGCTGCGCCTGTTCGGTCAGTTGAGCGACACACCATACTACCGTGCCTTTCGGCTGGTCGATTGATAACAGAATACAAACAGGGAGATAAAGCATGCCGATAGGGGATATGTTCGAGCGCAGCATCCAGCGCAGCATTAACGGCGTTATCAAGGCGGATCAAAAGGACGACGCCAACGTCTGGCAGGAGCTCGACGAATACGTCATCACCAAAGAGCTGGATGGCCACCTGCGCGGTTTCTTCGAGCGCTATCTCTCTGCCCTGGATAACCCCGCTGAGGCTAGCGGCAATGTGGGGGTCTGGGTCTCCGGCTTCTTCGGCAGTGGTAAATCCCACTTCATCAAAATCCTTTCCTACCTGCTCGCCAATCGGCAGGTGAGCCAGGAAGGGCAAACCCGCAAAGCCCAGGACTTCTTTGAAGACAAAATCACCGATCCCATGCTGGCGGGAGACATTGCCCGCGCCATTACCGGTGACACCGACGTGCTGCTGTTCAACATCGACAGCAAAGCCGATGCCGATAACTCCCGTGATGCCATCCTTAAGGTGTTCCTGAAAGTCTTCAACGAAATGCGCGGCTTCAGCCCCGACCACCCCCATATTGCCCGCCTGGAGCAGGAGCTGGAGGAAAAAAGCGCGTTCGACAACTTCAAGGCCGAATTCGAAAAAGCGGCAGGCTCCCCCTGGCTGGATGAGCGTGACGGTTACACCTTCTACTCTGATGCCGTCGCCACCGCCTACGGCGCTGCGATGGGGCAAGCGGTTTCCGATCCCGATGCCTGGCTGGAGCGCCTGGAGCGCGACTTCGACAACTGGCTCTCGGTCGAAAACGTCTGCAAGATGATCAAGGAATACCTGGACAATCGCGGTAAACAGCACCGCATCGTCTTTCTGGTGGACGAAATCGGTCAGTTCATCGGTGGCAACACCCAGCTGATGCTCAATCTGCAAACCATCACGGAAAACCTGGGCACCATCTGCGATGGCCGCGCTTGGGTCATTGTCACCTCCCAGGAAGATATCGACGCCGTTGTCGGTCAGCTCAAAGCCAGCAGCGCCAACGACTTCTCCAAAATTCAGGGGCGCTTCCGTACCCGCCTGTCGCTGTCGTCTGCCAACGTCGATGAAGTCATCCAAAAGCGCTTGCTGAAAAAGCGCCCGGAAGCCGCAGACACCCTGCGCGAGCTATTCCGCAAAGAAGCCGACATCCTCAAAAACCAGCTCAGCTTCACCAACACCGGGCGCACCTTCAAGGCCTACGCTGATGAAGACGAATTCGCGGAGGTGTACCCCTTTGCGCCATACCAGTTCACCCTGGTGCAAAGCATCTTTGAATCCGTGCGTAAGGCCGGGGCCACCGGCTTGCACCTGGCGCGGGGTGAGCGCTCGCTGCTGGACGCTTTCCAATCTGCTGCCAAAGCGGTGGTAGAGCAGGAGCCGGGTATACTGGTGCCGCTGTACTGTTTTTACCCCTCCATTGAAAGCTTCCTCGAAGGGGTGGTGAAATCCACCATCGAAAACGCCGCAAAGAACCCCTCGCTGCAGGATTTCGATGTCAACGTGCTGCAAACCCTGTTCTTGATCCGCTATGTGGACGAGATCCCGGGCAATGTCGATAACCTCATTACCCTGTTTATCGACCAGATCGACGCCGACCGTCGTGGCCTGCGCACGCAAATCGAGGAAAGTCTGCAGCGGCTGGAAGGGCAAACCCTGGTCAGCCGCAACGGCGATAACTTCTTCTTCCTCACCAATGAAGAACGCGATATCAGCCGCGAGATCAAAGCGGTCGACCTCACCGTCGCAGAAGAAGCCAAGAAACTCGGCGAGCTGATTTTTGAAGACCTGCTTGGCGGTATGCGCAAATTCCGCTTTACCGACAACGGCAACGACTTTGCCCTTAACCTCAGCTGTGACCAACACCCCTACGGCAATCGCAATGAGGGAGCCCTGAACCTCCAGGTCATCACCCCGCTGATTGACGACCGCGATGAATGGCGCGACGACAAAACCCTGATGCGCAGTACCGACGGCGACGGCCAGGTCATTTTGCGCCTGCCAGACGATAGCCAGCTGGCCACCGAGCTGCGGCAGTACATCCAGACCGACAAATACGTGATGAAGCGTACGGATGGCAGTTTGCCATCCACCGCCAGGCGTATCCTGCAAGACCGCGCCGATGAAAACCGTCAGCGCCGTGATCGCCTCAAAGTGACGCTGGAAAAGCTCCTGCAAAACGCCGTGGCGTTTGCTGCCGGCCATCAACCAGATCTCAAAGCCTCCACCGCCCAGGCCATCGTCAATGAAGCCCTTCATGACCTGGTGCGCAACAGCTTTGGCAAACTGGCCTATATCGAACACCTCACCGGGGATCCGCAGGCTGAGATCAAAGCTCTGCTGGATGATCCGTCAACGCTGGCCCTGGATCTGGGCGAAGGCGAGACCGTCAACCCCCGCGCCCTGAAAGAAGTGCAGCAATACGTGGAGCTGGCCAGTGCCAGCCACCGCCAAATCATCCTGCATGATCTAGCCAATACCCACTTTGCCCGCCGCCCCTATGGCTGGTCGGAATGGGAAACCATTTTGCTGGTGATTCGTTTGGTCAGGGCGGGGGAGCTCAGCCTCAAGCTCAATCAAACCGTATTGCCTATCGAGAAGGTCTACGAGCAGCTCAACCCGCCTTCGCGCTGGCGCTCCATTGAGGTAGAGCGTCGCAAAGCCATTGGTAGTGGTGAGCTTCAGCAAGCCAGAAACCTCACCCGTGACATCTTCGGCAAGCTCCCCCCTGAAGATGAAGACCGCCTCTATGCGGCCATCAAAGGCCATCTGCAAAACTGGCAGCAAGACTTCAAACAGTGGAACACCCTCAGCAACACCGGCTACCCCGGCAAGTCCCTGGCGGATGAAGGCCTGGCCCTGTGCGACAAGCTGCTGTCCCCACCCGACAGCTTTACGGCCATACAGCAGTTCACCGGCCACAAAGATGACCTGCTGGATGCCGCCGATAATCATCAGGAGCTTGGCCACTTCTTCACCAACCAGAAGCCGGTCTGGGACAAGCTCATCCAGGCGCTGCGCGAGTTTGACCCTAACCGCCCCGCGCTGGAAAAAGACAACGGCGCAAAAACCGCGCTGCAACGGCTGGAAGCCATCCGCACGGCGCCTTCGCCCTTTGGCCTGCTGCAAGAGGTGGAAGCCCTGGTTAGCAAAATCGACCAGGTGAACAGCGCGGAGATCGCCAGGGTGCGCACCCATGCGCTGGACTATATCGATAGCCAAATTGCACGGGTCAGCGCCGATCTGGATGCCGCCAAGGCCGATGCGGATACCCGCAACCAATGCCTGCACCCGCTTCAAACCCTGCGCCAACGGGCAGAAACACAAACCAGCCTGGCACACCTCCATCAGCTATCCACCCAGTCCACCGATGCAGCGGACGATGCGGTAGACAAACTCGCCAAAATTTCCGCCAAAGCCAAAAAGGTAGCGGAAGAAACCGGCGAGTATCCGGTTGAACCTGTGCCAGCGGTAAAACCGGTGAAAGCGATCCATGCCAGCCGGCTCACCAGCACTTACATTGAAGATGCGGAAAGCGCTGAGCAATACCTGGAAAAGCTGCGCAAAGAAATGATGGATGCACTGGCCAAAGACTGCCGGGTGCAAATCCGCTAAAAATTTGGGACGTGAACGAAAGCATGAATAAATCCGCACTCAAAAAGTACGCTCCCCAGGCGCGACTCGATTTTATCGCTGCCGTCACCCGCCGTGCCGAGTTGCTGGGACTGAACCCGGAAAGCCCAGCCAACGTCGAAAAGCAGGGCGACGCGCTGCTCATCAATGGCCAGGCCTTCCCTGCCGCCTACGGGGGAATGCGCACCACCCTGGAAGCCCGCATTCGTGATCAGGGTTTTATGCAGGTCATGGAGGCCATGGCCTACACCTGGTTCAACCGCCTGGTGGCCGTCCGCTACATGGAGCTGCACGGCTTTCTGGATCATGGCTATCGGGTGCTCAGTCATCCTGCCAATAAAGAAACCGGCCACACCCAGCCTGAAATTCTCGACCATATTGCAGACCTGGACTTGCCGGGGCTGGATAAGTCCGTCGCGCTGGAGCTTAAACTGGCGGGCAATAAAGACGAAGAGCTGTACCGCGAAGTGCTGCTGGCCCAGTGCCACGCCCTGCACCAGGCCATGCCCTTCCTGTTCGAATCGCTGGACGACGCCACCGAGCTGCTGCTGCCCGACGGCCTGTTGCGCACCGATTCCATTCTGGGCAAGCTCGTCACTGCCATCATTGATGCCGACTGGCAGGACGTCGAAATCATCGGCTGGCTCTACCAGTTCTACATCAGCGAGAAGAAGGATCAGGTCATCGGCAAGGTGGTGAAAAGCGAGGACATCCCCGCCGCCACCCAGCTCTTCACCCCCAACTGGATCGTCAAATACCTGGTGCAGAACAGCCTCGGCCGCCTGTGGCTGATGGCCAACCCAACCAGCACGCTGGCGACCAAGTGGGAGTACTACATACAGCCCGCCGAGCAGACGCCCGAGGTCAACGCTCAGCTCGACGCGCTCATTCAGGCCCGCATCACCGAGGACGGCGCCACCCTCAATCCCGAATCCCTCACGCTGCTCGACCCGGCCTGCGGCTCCGGCCACATCCTGGTGGAAGCCTACGACCTGCTGCGCGACATCTACCTCGAACGCGGCTACCGCCGGCAGGATATCCCCAGGCTGATACTGGAGAAGAACCTCTACGGTTTGGACATCGACGATCGCGCCGCCCAGCTCGCCGGCTTTGCACTGCTGATGAAGGCACGGGGGGATGATAGGCGTTTGTTTGGGCGGGCTGTGGTCTTGAATGTGCTGGCCTTGCAGGAGGCGAAGGTCGGCAGTGCGGAGGAGCTGCACAGCGCGCTGAATGCGCCACAGATTGACTATGCGACGGTGAGCCAGCTTGTCGCGACTTTCGAGAAGGCAAGGACCTTTGGATCGCTGATTCAACCCCCCAATGAACTTATTCCTGCTTTACCGGACTTGCGCAGGGAGTTGGAGGTCGCGTTTCGCGAAAGGGATCTTTTTGGTCGAGATGCTGCGGCAATTCTCCTGAAATTGACCACGCAGGCTGAGTTGCTGGCTGCTCGGTACAACGCCGTGGTGGTGAATCCGCCATATATGGGAAGAAAGGGAATGAACAATCTCGCTAAAGACTTCCTGTCGGCCGAGTTTCCACGTGCGCAAAATGATTTTTATGCCGCTTTTATGCTCCGCTCGCGCAACTTCCTAGAGCGTTTCGGCCTTAGTGCGTTCATCACACGACAAGACTGGATGTTTACTGCCCGGAACTTACCTTTCCGCGAGGAGTTTTTAAACAGCTGTGCGATTCAGTGCTTGCTTCATGTAGGGCCAAACACCTTTCCGGAGCTTTCTGGCGACATTGTTCAAGGAGCGGGTCCAGTATTTTGGGGCAATGCTATCCCAGGAATCGATGCAACTTTCCTTGACGCGACAGCCGAGGAAACTGACGTCAAGCAACGCTCGTTTGTGTCAGGTGAATGTCGATTTACAAAGTCCCAGGATGCTTTTCGGAGTTTACCTGGAACACCATTGGCTTATTGGGCGCCAGGCGCCACGTTGGAGGCATTCTCTGGCGACTCGATTAAATCAGTCTCTATTTCTGACGGACAGAATAAGACTGCAGACAACGATAGGTTTGTGCGCTGCTTCTGGGAAGTTGACGCGAAAAAAATTGGGGTCGATTCTAAATGGTTGCCTTATGCAAAGGGTGGTGGATTTAGAAAATGGTCCGGGAACATTACTGAAGTTATCGATTGGTCTCTGGAAGCAAGGTCTCATTATCGGAAGAGTTCAAGATGCAGGATAGTTCCCGAATATCTGTGGTATCGAAAAGGAATCACTTGGAGTCGAGTGGCGTCCGCCGGCGCGTCAAATGGATTTCGAGTTCTTCCAGCGGGATCAACATTCGACATGGTTGGCTCATCAATTTTCTTTAAAGATGATGATGACATTTTGACCGTTCTTGGTCTGCTCAACACTAGCGCCGCATCGTTTGTTCTGCAAATGCTCAACCCAACTGTCGATCTTCAGGTTTCTGACGTAAGAAACTTACCGTTGATGATGCCGCCTGATCGTGCTGAGTTTGATTCTCGCGTTGCGAAGCTGATTGATATAAGCAAAGCTGACTGGGATGCATATGAATTCTCAATGGATTTTCTTACCAATGCGCTAGTTTCGTTAGCGAAAGGCAATGATTGCAAAATTGAGGAAATGTTTGGTGCGATTCAAGCTCAAATGCGAAGCTCTGTCGAAGCAACAAAGGCGATTGAGGAGCACAACAACCGTATAATGATCGATGCCTATGGCCTAGATGAGAGGATTGGGGCAATTGTCCCTATTGAGCAAATTACTCTCTTAGCGAATCCCGCATTCCGTTTTGGAACTAAAATTACGGCAAGAGAACTGGTTTCGCGGGCCCAGCAAGCAGCCGCGCAAGAATTGGTTAGCTATATCGCAGGTTGCATGATGGGCCGCTACAGCCTCGACGCCCCCGGCCTGATCTACGCCCACGCCGGCAACGAAGGCTTCGACCCCAGCCGCTACACCACCTTCCCGGCTGACGACGACGGCATCGTCCCCATCACCGACGAAGCCTGGTTCGATGACGACGGCGCCAACCGCATCCGCGAATTCGTCCGCGTTGTCTGGGGGAAAGACACCGAAGCTGAAAACATGGCCTGGCTCGCCGAATCCCTCGGCAGCAAAGCCAGCGAATCCGCCGACGACACCATCCGCCGCTACCTCAGCCGCGACTTCTACAAAGACCACCTGCAAACCTACAAAAAGCGGCCCATCTACTGGCTGTTCAGCTCCGGCAAACACAAAGCCTTCGAAGCCCTCGTTTACCTGCACCGCTACAACGCCGGCACACTCTCCCGCATGCGCATGGAATATGTTGTTCCTCTGCAATCCCGTATGCAGGCTCGCATTGACAACCTGGAGCAGGACATCCAGGCCTCAACTTCCAGCGCCGAACAAAAACGCTTCCAGAAGCAAAAAGACAAACTCATCAAACAACTCGACGAACTCCGCCGCTTCGACGAAAACCTCCGCCACTACGCCGACCAGCGCATTACACTGGATCTCGATGATGGGGTGAAGGCCAACTACGGCATGTTTGGTGATTTGTTGGCTGAGGTTAAGGCTGTGACCGGTAAAAAGGGTTAATTAAGTGGGCTTTGTACTTGACTGTGAAACAGAGGAGAGCACTGAGAGGTCATTGTCGGCAGCATTTAGGTGCATGCCAGAGGATCTCTATGACGTTTTTGACAGTCTGGATCTCGATTTGATTTACGCATCAGCCGAAAGTCCTGATGAAGAACCTAATAAATACCTTCTTGAGCGGCTTAGTGATGAATTGAACCGACCGGAGTTGCCAGAGCAAGTTTCATGGTTCCATTTCACTAGGACACTCCCCGGCAATGAATTCACTGAAGGTCTTTTGCCGTTAGGAAAAGTCTTGCCTCAAATCTGGAAACTACTGATTGACACTGCCCCATCAGCCGAGATTGCTAGAGAGCTTCAGTCGATGCAAAAAAATGGAGTGTCAGACTTTCAGTATAATCTGAAAGCTCCTGATTCATTCCATTGGGGGCCGTTTGCATATCTTGTACCTGCGATAGCTCTACATAGCCAGTCATTGTCGCAGCATGACTATCTGGGTATGCCGGAAATTGTTGAGGATATCTGTAATGGTTTAAATGAGAGTGCTGGCTTCCAGTTGTTCGACCACTTCAGGGAGTTATTGAAGCCCTGCATTGTGAAGTTTGTAAACAATGCGCATGACCGTGGCCAAGATACGCTAGAAACTGCTTGTGCATACCTGTATGGGTGCCGGAAGCGAGAAGGGCCTTCTTCATCGTGGATTACGTGTTTTGATGCAGGCGGTGAAACCATATCCGCAAGTGCAATAGCCTCCGTTCGGTTTTTGACGTCGTTGTAGGGGCGCAAGCTCGTCCAATTATAAAAAGGAATTTGGCATGAACGAAATTATCTGCCCTCACTGCAGCAAGGCCTTCAAAATCGATGAAGCCGGTTATGCGGATATCCTCAAACAGGTTCGAGACCATGCTTTCGAGGAGCAGCTGCAGGAACGGCTCACGCTGGCCGAAAAAGAAAAAAACAGCGCGCTCGCTCTGGCCAGGGAGCAGGCAGCCAGTGAAATGCAGAAGTCGGAAGCTGCTAAGGATAAGGAGCTCCAAGAACTGAAGTCCAAACTGGAGGCCGGCGAGGTTGCCCAAAAACTCGCCATCTCAGAAGCGCTGAAAGTGGTCGAGAAAGAGCGCGATTCACTGTTAAGTGACCTCAAGCGGGCAAAGAGTGATAACGAATCGGCCACTCAGTTGATTGAAGCCAATCTTAACCAGGAAATCCAAGAGCTGAAATCCAAACTTGATGCCACGGATACCAGCAAGCTGCTCGCTATTACCCAAGCGGTCTCTGTCGTAGAAAAAGAGCGCGATACGCTGCAGCATAAGCTGAGTCAGGCCGAGCTAGAGAAGGCGGCTGCCGAGCGCTCGCTCAAGGACAAATACGAGACTCAGATCAAAGACCGGGACGATGCCATTGAGCGCTTGCGGGATATGAAGGCGCGGCTGTCCACCAAGATGGTGGGTGAGACCCTGGAGCAGCACTGCGAAACCGAGTTCAACCGGATTCGCTCGACGGCTTTCCCACGGGCTTATTTTGAGAAGGACAACGACGCCAGCTCCGGCAGCAAGGGTGACTACATCTTCCGCGATGTTGACGAGAACGATACACCCATCGTCTCCATCATGTTCGAGATGAAGAACGAGAGCGACACCACCGCGACAAAGAAGAAAAATGAAGACTTTCTCAAGGAGCTGGACAAGGATCGCAACGAGAAGGGCTGCGAATACGCCATCCTGGTATCCCTGCTGGAACCCGACAGTGACCTCTATAACTCCGGCATTGTCGATGTCTTCCACCGTTACCCCAAGATGTATGTCATTCGGCCCCAGTTTTTCATTCCAATGATCACACTACTGCGCAATGCCGCCATGAATTCCTTGGAGTACAAGCAGGAGCTGGCGCTGGTGAAAGCCCAGAACATCGATATCACTAACTTTGAGAGTGACTTAGACGTATTTAAAACCGCGTTTGCAAGAAACTACGATTTGGCTTCTCGTAAATTCAAGACAGCCATTGATGAGATCGATAAATCCATTGACCACCTGCAAAAGACCAAGGAGGCCCTGATTGGCACCGACAGGAATCTTCGATTGGCAAACGACAAGGCGCAGGATGTGACGGTGAAGAAGCTGACCCGCAAGAATCCTACGATGAAGGCGGCGTTTGAGCAGCTTGAGGATAAGGGCGAGTAGGGCTACGGGTGAGGGGCGGGTGCGGGGAAAGAAAGTCGAATGCCCGCCCGATGATCCGGTTCTCTTGGTTTACGATGCTGGCCGGTGACCCAATATGACCTGTTTGGGTCGGCAGGCTATCAGTGACACGCTGGGGTATGATGCGAATTTTGAGGGAGACGCTTGAGTGAGCGGAACAAGCGCCATAGAGCGGATAGAGAAGGGATTGGCCAAGCTGCTGCAGGCAGGCAACCGGATTGTCTGGTGGTCTGATCCTGACGGTGAATTTGCTGATGCCGTGGCTGAGCTTTCGCTTGATGGGGCAGAAGTGCTTTCACTGGGCGATACCCCAGCACTGGCCGTGAAGCGACAGATTGAGCTGGAGTCGCCAGCGAGCCCCTTTGTGCTGTATGAAGGCCAGCAAGAACCTGACCCGGAGCACGACTGGTTGCTGGATATTCGCCTTTATGCCGAGCCGTTTGCTGCCGATGCCACCTCAATGCTGCAGCAGGACCTGGGGCTGCAACATGCCAGCCTGCGCCACTACCTGAAAGACCGTGCCCGCTTTTTTGCCAGTAAAGACCGCACCGCGCGTTTGGCCAGCTTGCTGCATGCCGACGATATGGAGCGGGACATCGATGCCAAAATCTGGGCGGTGCTGTCCCGAAGTGGCTCGGCGGATCCTTTTACGCTGCTGCTGGATTTGCTCTGTGACGTGGCTCAGCTCGACGAGGGCGTGGCCTTTGATGACTCGCCGTTGTGGCAGAACCTGGTCAAGTATGGCCTGGAACCGTTCGCCTGGGCCCTGCTCGAGCGACATTTCGGCTACCGGGATGACGCGCCCAGCCTGGCACGTTTCATTCCCCGGCTGTTGGTGACTGATCTTGGCCGGGGCCTGAAAAAGCCCTTGCCGACCGGCTTGATCAAGCTTGCGTTGCCGCAAGCGAAAGCCGGCAACGTGGCGGTGCTGTTGTCCCAATGGCGGGATTCCACGGCGCGGCAGAAAGATTACGATGCACTGTCTGCCCGGTTGGCCAATGATCTGCAGCTTGCCCATCATCTCTCTGGCCTGCCCCCCGCCGAAGTGGCGAATTGCGCGACCTTTGTGGATTTGGAGCGAATTGTTGCCAATGCACTTCGCGATCAGCTGCTGGGGAATATGGCCAGCAGTGTGATCGCCGATGTGCGCCGCACGGTGAATAGCCGCCTGGCCAGTTATTGGGTGAGCGATCGCTACCCTGATACGGAGGTGGGCAAGCGCAGTATTTGGCGGGGGTATTATCAGGCGCTGTTATCGGCGACTGATCTGTTTGAGGCTATTGAAACCCGCACCCAGCATTTTGGCTTCACTAGCCCGGAGCAGGCGTATACCGCTTATACCGAGTCGCTGTTCGAAATTGATCAGTTCTATCGCCTGTTCCACGAGGCAGCGGATGTGGTGTCTGCCCGCTTCCCGGATGCCATTGCCCCTCTGGCTGATCAGGTGGAGGCGGCCTACCTCAATCGCTACCTGAACAAGCTGGCCGCCCATTGGGATGGGCATTTGCAGAATGGTTTGCTGGAGAAGTGGAAGCTGGAGGGTGTCGTCAATCAGCAGAACTTCTACCAGAAAGTGGTGGCGCCCTACCTGGCAAAAGGCGATGAGCGCCGCATGTTTGTCATTATCAGCGATGCGCTGCGCTATGAAGTGGCCGATGAGCTGAAGACCCAGATCAATGGTCGCGAACGGATTGATGCCACCCTGCGTAGCCAGCTGGGTGTGCTGCCCAGCTATACCAAGCTGGGTATGGCCAGCCTGCTGCCGCACAAGACCCTGACCTACAACGGCAAAGGCTCGGTGGATGTGGATGGCCGCTCCTCGGAGGGCCTGGATAACCGCAACAAGATTCTGGGTGCTGTCGGCGGCACTGCGGTGAAGGCAGAAACCCTGGCCAATATGGGCAAGCAGGCCCTGCGGGAATTCGTCAGGCCGCACCGTGTGATTTATATCTATCACAACACCATCGATGCCGTGGGTGATTCGGCCAGTACAGAATCGAGCACCTGGATCGCCTGTCGCCAGGCCATCAATGAATTGGCAGATCTGGTGTCACGGCTGGTGAATAATGCCAGTGCGACAGCGATTACGGTGACGGCAGATCATGGCTTCCTGTTCCGTGAAACGCCGCCGGATGCACTGGAAAAGAGTGCCATGGCCAGCAAGCCTGCCGGCACCATAACTGCCAAGAAGCGCTATCTGGTCGGGAATGACCTGGGCGAGGCTGAGTACGCGCATCATGGCAAAACGGCTATCACCGCAGGAACGGGCTGTGATACACAATTCTGGCTTCCTCGTGGCGTGGGGCGGTTCCACTTTGTGGGAGGCGCGCGCTTTGTTCACGGTGGTGCCGCCTTGCAGGAGGTGGCGGTGCCGATCATCGAGATCCGGCAGAAATACGGTAAGTCTGCAGAAAGCGCCCGTGTTTCCAAGGTGGGCGTGAATGTATTGGGCCAGCAACATCGCATCACGACCAACTTCCATGTCTTTACTTTGCTGCAGACCGAGCCGGTCAGTGAAAAGGTGCTGGCGACAAGGATTACCATTGAATTGGTGAATCAGCACGGCGACAGTGTTTCATCCCGGGAGCTGTTGAATCTGGACAGTGATGCCGCCGAGCTGGGTGAGCGGCAAAGCAAAGTGTCCCTGAGCCTGGCCGCTCAGGCGGTGAAGCCTGGTAATGACCACTTTCTGGTGCTCAGCGATGCTGAGAGCGAAATCGAACTTCAGCGCATTCCGGTGCGCATCGACTTGGCAATAGAGAATGACTTCGACTTCTGACATGCAAAACGAGACGGATACCGCGTTGGACCTGGACGCAAAGCTGGTCGAGCACTTTCCCGGCAAGATCGTTCGTAAGGATCTGACCAAGCGCCTGAAAGAAGGCGCCAACGTGCCGGTGTATGTGCTGGAGTACCTGCTGGGCATGTACTGTTCCTCCGCGGATGAAGAGCAGATTGCCGAGGGTATGGCGCGGGTTAAGCAGGTGCTGTCACAGAACTATGTGCGGCCCGATGAGGCAGAGAAGATCAAGGCCCGCATCCGCGAGAGTGGTAATTTCAAGATCATCGACAAGGTGACGGTTCGCCTTAACGAGAAGAAAGACCAGTACGAAGCCATTCTCTCTAATCTGGGCATCAATAACGCCAATATCGACAGCCGCCAGGTCCATGACTACGAAAAGCTGCTGGTCGGCGGGATCTGGTCAATTATCTCCATCAAGTACGATTACGAGGATGGCCAGAGTAGTTCGCCGTTTACCATCAAGGAACTGAAGCCCATCCAGATGCCGAATATGGATATGAATGCCTTGATGGAGGCACGGCAACAGTTTACCGAGGATGAGTGGCTGGATGTGCTGCTGCGCTCAACCGGGATGGAGCCGACGCATTTTGATACCCGCGTGAAGTGGCACTTGCTCGCGCGTTTGATTCCGTTTGTGGAGAACAACTACAACGTTTGCGAGCTGGGCCCGCGTGGTACGGGTAAAAGCCACGTTTACAAGGAATGCAGCCCGAACAGCATCCTGGTGTCTGGTGGGCAGACTACCGTTGCCAACCTGTTCTACAACATGTCACGCCGGCAGGTGGGGCTGGTGGGAATGTGGGATGTGGTCGCGTTTGACGAAGTCGCCGGGATCTCTTTCAAGGACAAAGACGGCGTGCAGATCATGAAGGACTACATGGCTTCGGGCTCCTTTGCCCGTGGTCGTGATTCCATCTCTGCCAGTGCCAGTATGGTATTCGTTGGTAATATCAATCATTCCGTGGAAACGCTGGTGAAAACCAGCCATCTGTTGTCGCCATTCCCTGAGGCCATGATCGATTCGGCCTTCTTTGATCGTTTCCATGCCTATGTGCCGGGCTGGGAAATCCCCAAGATGCGGCCTGAGTTTTTTACCAACCAGTATGGGCTGATCGTAGACTATCTGGCGGAGTACATGCGCGAGATGCGCAAGCGAACTTTCTCCGACGCCATCGACCAGTACTACAAGCTTGGTAATAACCTGAACCAGCGCGACAGCATCGCGGTGCGGCGCACGGTGTCTGGCTTGCTGAAGTTGTTGTACCCCCATGGCGATTACGACAAGGCTGCTGTGGAGCGTTGTTTGCAATATGCACTCGAAGTGCGTCGTCGCGTGAAAGAGCAGCTTAAAAAAATTGGCGGGATGGAGTTCTTCGATGTCCATTTCTCTTACATCGATGTCGAAACGTTGGAAGAGCAATACGTCAGTGTGAAAGAGCAAGGGGGTGGAGGACTGATTCCAGAGGGACAGGCCAAGCCGGGCACTGTCTATACGGTTTCGACTGGCGCAACCAGCGGGCACTTAGGCCTGTACCGGCTGGAAACCCAGGCCACAGCAGGCAATGGCAAGCTCAACACCTCGGGTTTAGGTTCCAGTTCTGGGGCCAAAGAAGGCCTGAAAGTCGCCCATGATTACTTCAAGGCGAATGTGAATCGGGTAAGTACGATGACAAAGGCCGGAGACTTCGACCTGCATTTGCATATGATCGAACTGCACAACACCGGCCCGTCAAAGCAGATGACGCTGGCGTCATTTATTGCTTACTGCTCAGCCACCATGAAACGGCCCACTCAGAACCAGATGATCGTACTTGGCGACATGAGCCTGGGCGGCAACATCATCCCCGCTGAGAATATGGCTGAGGCATTGCAGGTGGGCATGGACGCAGGCGCGAAGAAGGTATTGCTCCCCATGGCCAATGCCCAGGATATACCGACGGTGCCTGCCGAGTTGTTCTCCAAGTATCAGGTGAGTTTCTACTCGGATCCGGTTGATGCGGTGTTTAAAGCATTGGGCGTGGAATAATTGGTAGTAATCCAGAGAAGATCTGACATACGCCTCTATCGGCGCCTGTCAGATCTGCGTCCGTCGGGAAGGCTTGCTGGCCTGCTTGGCTAGACAGCTAGCTTCTGGCACAAATTCACTGTGCCACTACAGACCGTACTGGTATAGCGCAGCAGGAGCTGCGCTGTTTGGTATTTATATGTGGCTTGTTACTGCTCAAGGATGGTTCCAGTTTCTTCAGAGAAGGCGGCCATTGCTGCCCGGATTTTTCCTCCCATTTCAGTAAAAGGGCCACCCAGGTAGACTTTTCCATTTCCCAGAATAATTGAGCGGGCAAGTGAGTATTGATCAGGCTTTGGTCGCCAATTCGTTAGCTGGCCATCAAACCCGAATGAGGCCAGGCAGCAGTGGTTAAGCTTCATGCCATTGATTTCATCAAATGCGCCGCTGACATAAATCTCATTATTCCCAACGGCGATGGCAGCAGGGTTTGAACCGGCATAGTTGGTAATGCTGGGATTCCAGGTTGTTAGGTTGCCGGACAAGTCAAAGGCTGCTAGGCCGTTTCGGTCTTCGGGATGCGCGTAATCAAACCAACCACCGGCATAAATCGTATCTTCTTTGATTGCCAGAGAAGTGACTTGGCCGTTTACTGTTGGCCACCAGCTTGTGAGATAACCGGACTTGTCAAAAGCGGTTAGGTATTTCCTGTTCTGACTGTTGGCTTGAGTGAAATTTCCACCGATATAGATACGATCATCATATGTTTCCATTGCGGAAACCAAGGTCCCATTAATTTCAGGGCTCCAACTTGTAAGTGATCCCGTTTCATTCAAGGCGGCGAGTCGGTTTCTTTCAGTATCGTTTACGGACGTGAAGATGCCTGCTATGTATATGACGCCAGCATCAAATTTGAGGATATCAACCCGGTTGTTGGCTGAAGGTGACCAGGCGATGATATTTCCTGCTGTATCAACGGCGGCTAGATGATCGCGGCTTTCATCGTCTACCCTGTTGAATTCGCCACCAAAATAAATCGTGTCGCCGGCCACTGTGAGTGTTTTTACTAATCCATTAACAGATGGCTTCCAATCTGTAAGGTTTTCTTTATTGTCGAATGCTGCTAACCCGTTTCGAGGAAAAAGACCTAATTGTGAGAAATTTCCCCCGATATAGATCAAATTCTTTTGGGTGGATAGGGTTTTTACAGATGCATTCGATGCAACGTGACCTCGGCCCAGTGTTGCGTTCCAGTTGGTGAGGTTTCCATGTGTATCGACGGATGCTGCATGAGATCGAGCAATGCCATTTACATGCGTGAAAGAGCCCGCGATGTAGATTGTTTCATCTTCAGATGAAGAGATGGCATAGACATCATCGTCAGTTGTAGGGCTCCAGGGTGTAACGTTTCCATTCAGGTCAATGCTGGCAATATTGCCACGGGTCTCGCCGTCTACATGAGTAAAATCACCACCAAGGTATACCTGACCTTCCGCTGCAAGAAGGGAGTGAACCACAGCACCATCTACATTAGGGGACCAGTCTGTCAGTTGACCATTGTTATCAACGGCAGCGAGTTTTCCTCTCTCGTTACCATCGATGATGCTAAATGAACCGCCAGCGTAGAGTATGCCATCATAAGTGACTAAAGCCCTGACAGCGCCATCAGTGGTGGTGCTCCAGCTGCTGATATCAGGTGTTCTCCCTAAGGCAGCGATCCCGCTAGTAGCAATGTAGATGCGACTATCATCAATGGCGAGAGCATTGACGTTGGCTGATGATCGCTGCCAGTCTTTGAGTGAGCCACTGAAATACCAGTTATCGTCTGTGGCTTGGTAATAGGCAGTGAAGGCCGCGAGGTTGCGCCGATCTAGCCCTTCTACTTTGTCGAAATCACCACCGATATAGATAGCGTTCTTGTCGGCAGCGATAGCGGTGACTGATGAGCCTATTCCATCGACGCTTGCTTCGATGGATGGTGCCCAGCTTGTCAGGACGCCTTGGTGGTTGATATGGGCCAAATTGTTTCTTGGCTTTCCATCAACGCTGGAGAAGCGCCCACCTATATACCAGCCGCCAAAGCCATCGGATTCAATGGCGTTAATGGGGCCGTTGACTCTGGGCATTCCGAGTGATTGAGCATGGTCTCCTGTGGAAAAAGCCTCACCACTGCCGATGGATATCCCAATATTGTTAAAACTACCGGCAATATAGCGCGTGCCATCCGGGCCCATGGCCTGGGCGCTGACGCTACCGTCTACGCCCCAAGCTCCAGTTCTAAATCTAGTCCATGAGACAACCTGCCCATTTTCTTCCAGGGCAATGTAATGCGGCTTTCTGGTTGAGAGATTTGACAGGGTATATCCAGAGCTGACATCGGCAACCAGAGTAGCTCCATAGGCCGCGTAGTTATCCAAGTCTATGTCTGGTGTCTGGCTGATATACAGGTTATATGCGCTGCCAGTATTTTCCGACCAATTCACCGTTGCCTTCCTGGGGCCTTCGATTTGTATGTTGAGGCTTCCTTCGTGCAATGAGTCTTTCCAGGGAATGACGGGTACGGCGGGAATGCCACTGACTTCCTGGCTCTCTTCGCTTTCGGCAGTGGCTAGAGTTGCGGTCACGACAAGATGGTAGGTTTGTCCATTGACCAGTCCTGAGAGCGTGGTGGGGCTGCCAGAATAGGATTCTTTAGTGCCACCCTGAAGATCCTGGTAGTTCGACGGCGTCACGCCGGGTTCTGTGGCGTAATAGAGATTGTAGCCCGAGGCGTCATTAACACTGTCCCAACTTACGATTAGCTGTCCATCTCCCGGTTTAATGGTCAGATTCTCTGGCTTGGTCAGACTGGTTTTAAACTGAGCGGAAAGCGTCAGATCTCCATCTATCTCATTGTCGGTACGCAAGGGATCACTCAGTCCATCGCTCCATTGGAAAAAAGAAAACCCGGTATCTGGGACGGCAGTCACTGGACTGCCATCGCTGCCTTCCTGAACGGTTTGATGGGTGTCACCAGTCAGCGTCCCGCCGGGGCCAGCGTTATAGGACAGGGTGTATTCCTTCGGTGTAGCGGTAATAGCCACCTGGCCAATTGCGCTGACCGTTCCATCACTAACGGTAAGTAGAAGGGAGTATTCACCAGAAATATCTGCGGTAAAGCTGGGTGTGGCAATGCCGGTATCCGACAGCACGGACTGACTGGCTGAAGGTTTGTCGGCAAACTGCCATTGATAGCTAAGGGAGTCGCCATCGTCGTCGTAGCTGCTGCTTCCATCCAGATTAACCAGATCTCCAGCGACGACAGTCTGGTCACTGCCAGCCAATGCGATGGGGGCGGCATTTGCCTTGGTTGCGGTAATGGTAACTTGATCAGGGGCGCTTTGTTCTTCGCCGTCGCTGACAATCAGCTCCACGATATAGATGCCCGCAAGGTCAGCTTCAAAACTTGGAGCGATGTTGTCAGCATCTGCCAATACCGCACTGCTGCCTTCCGGGTATGAGACGAGCCGCCATTGGTACGACAAGCTATCGTCATCCGCATCTTGGCTATTCGCGCCATTGAGGGTGATGGTGTCGCCTGTGTATGCGGACTGGTCCTCGCCGGCATCGGCGCTTGGGGCAGTGTTTGGGTGAGTTGCCGTTACCGTGATTTCTGATATTGGGCTGTCGGCTTTGCCATCATTGACGGTCAGGCCGATGCGATATTGTCCTGATAGATCCGCAGTAAACGTCGGAGCGATGGCCTCAGGGTTGCTGATTGATGTCTGGCTGCTTGCAGGTCGAGACAGGAGCTGCCAGTGGTAGGTGAGGGGGTCATTATCCGGGTCTTGGCTGGCGCTGCCGTTCAGTTTGACGGTATCTCCCGTCTGAACTGCCTGGTCTTCACCTGCGAATGCCACGGGTGGCGAATTCGCTTTGGTGGCCGTTACGGTCACATTGTCTGTCAGGCTGTCCCCCTGACCGTCATTCACTGTCAGTGACAGCACATAATCGCCTGGCAGGTCAGCGATGAAGCTGGGGGCGCTGAGACTAGCGTCGGTTAATGCTGCGGTACTGGATGCGGGTTTGGATACGAATGCCCAGTGGAAGCCAAGGGGGTCGCCGTCTGCGTCCTGACTGGCAGTACCGTTCAATGTAATGGTTTCACCAGTGATGACGTTCTGATCAGGGCCCGCATTGGCAGTCGGGCGACTGTTGGTCGTGCTTGCCAGGATGCGTGTTTCATCGGCGATGCTGTCCACGGTGCCGTCATTCACGATCAGCGTCACGCGGTATTCACCATCGATATCAGGCGTGAAGGCAGGTTGTGCGCTGTTCGCATTTGCCAAACTAACCAGGCTCCCTGCGGGCTTGCTAGAGAATGACCATTGATAGGTGAGGAGGTCCCCGTCAGCATCGCTGCTTTGACGGCCATCCAGATTAACCACGCTGCCTGTAGCGATAGCGAGATCGGGGCCTGCATTGGCGACGGGAGTGCTGTTCAGCTTGGTTGCCGTTACTGATACGGTCGCGGCCTCACTGTTGCTCTGCCCATCGTTGACCACCAGCTCCAGTTCATAAAGACCGCTCTCATCAGCAGTGAACCGAGGTTTGGGGCTGTTCGGAGAGTCCAGTGTGGCTGAGCTTGATGCGGGGGTTGCAATGAATTGCCAGTGGTAGCTCAGGGTATCGCCGTCAGCGTCGTGGCTGGCAGAACCATCAAGGATAACGACATCACCTGTTTTGACGTTCTGTAGGTGGCCTGCATTCGCCACGGGTGTGATATTCGAGTTTTCTGATGGGGCAGGACTACTTGACCCGCCGCCTCCGCCTCCGCCACATCCACTGATAGCCAAGCAGGCAGAAAGTAGGCTGCATCCAATCAACCGATTCATTGTTTCCCCCGAGGGTAGCTGTATTTATCCATTATTTCTGGGAAGTGTATCTCAGGATTTGTGTTATGTAATTCCAGACATCAAAAGTATTGCAATGCTACACCTTGAAGGTCAAGTGTTCCGGTACGACAGAGGTATGGCCCTGCCGTAGCGTTGCTCTATCAGATTGATGGAGTGGGCGTGATGAGCTTTCCCGAGCGCCTGAAGGCGGCACGGTTG
>OJGU01000202.1_pt1 | contig 39692 bp, 25 predicted proteins | sample 1594741 | NCBI WGS metagenome assembly OJGU01 (sample SAMN05416841, study PRJEB24817) | seawater metagenome | isolation source: Sea water | place: Canada:Atlantic | collected 2013-07 | reverse complement strand
ATCTACACTAGATCGCTCGTCGGCAGCGTCAGATGTGTATAAGAGACAGGATCCAGACAAGGACGGCTTCAATAACTTGCTGGAGTTTTTCTACGGATCAAACCCGCGAAGCGCCGATCGCCCCAATGGCCCGCTTAGAATAGTCCACAATCAAGACAGTCAAGACCCCTCGGTGACCCTCGAGTTTACCCATGCCTGGCCGATTCCTTCGGGGTTTTGGATGGTAGAAACGACGATCAATCTAATCGAATGGCTTCCCTTGCCCCCCTCAGAAGCCATTCAAGTCATCAACAATGCGGATCAAACTCGCACCATCCGCCGCCCCGTTCCGGACAGCGCCAGGCACCAATTCTATCGATTGTCCTTGGTCTTGCCGCCCGAGACCCCCTAGGTCGAGTGTTTCACTCAAGCGCAATGTTAGTCACAAATCGCTCTAGATTTCTCGTTCAAAAAGTGATTTGAAAAAAGAGCTCATTCGTATTCCCTCAAACAACTCCGGGAGATCCAATTCCAGGGATTTCAATTCTGAGCTTTTCAAGGTCACAATAAACCCGCATTTTGAGCGATGCCCTCTTGTGGGCAATTGGCACCTATGGGAAGGGACTACATTCGAATCGGCGGCGCACGGGAACACAATCTTCAGAATATTTCTGTCACGATTCCTCGCGACATGCTGGTGGTCTTTACCGGGCTAAGCGGATCCGGGAAATCATCCCTGGTTTTCGACACCATCTTTGCTGAAGGCCAACGAAAGTACGTTGAATCGCTCTCAACCTACGCCAGACAGTTTCTCAATCAATTACAGAAGCCCGATGTCGATTTCATCGAAGGGCTCTCCCCGGCGATCGCGATCGAGCAACGCCTTGCGGCGACGAATCCACGCTCAACGATCGCTACGACGACAGAGCTCTTTGATTTCTTACGTCTTCTCTACGCCCATATCGGGCAAGCTCACTGTCCGGACTCCGGGTGTGAAATCTCCCAGAAAACAACCACCGACATCGTCGAAGAGATCCTATCACTCCCGACCGGCAGTCGAGTGATGTTGCTTGCCCCGGTAGTCAACCAACAAAAAGGTGAATTCCGCGACGTTCTCAATCGGCTCGGGCGGGAGGGCTTCGTCCGAGCACGAATTGACGGCGAGCTCCTAGAACTCAGTGGCAATGAACGAATCCGACTGAATGCCGAGGAATCCCATCAGATCGAGGTGGTCGTCGACCGACTTGTCATTGACGAGAAAATCCGGGTCAGACTTTCCGATTCAGTTGAGACGGCCCTCAAATGGGGCCACGGCGTGCTCATTGTCCTGCGACAAGCATCGAACGCCACATCGAAATCAGAATGGACCGAATCCTACCACTCAAACAAGCTCTACAGCCCAGCAACAGGAAAGGTATTTGATCGACTGACCCCGCGTCACTTTTCGTTTAACTCTCCCCTTGGAGCTTGCGAACATTGTCTCGGGCTCGGTCAGATCCCTGCATTCGACGCCGACCTTATCGTGCCTGATTCCAAAAAATCTCTCAATGCCGGAGCCGTGGCGCCCTGGAACAAGGGAGGCAAAAAGCTCAAAGCGCACTACCTAGCAATCCAACAAGCCTTGGCCAAGCAGTTTCAGGTCGATATGGACACGCCCTTCGATCGCTTACCAAAGCCGTTTCGTCAGACGCTTCTCTACGGAGTTTCCAAGACCTCAAGTGGCAGCTCCCAGGAAACCGAATTCGATGGCGTGATCCCCCAACTTCAGAAGGTTTTTGACGATACCGACACCGAGTCCACCGCGCAAAAACTGAAGGCATACATGCGCCCAGAAGTCTGCACTGTCTGTAACGGCAAACGCCTTCGCCCTGAAATACTCGCCGTTCGACTCGACAGCAAGAACACAGACATCCCATCCATTGTTCAAGGATCCGCCGAGCTCCCCGGCCGTTCGATCATGGACGTCTGCGCCATGAGTATTTCGGAAGCCCATCAATTTTTTTCTCAGATTTCGCTCTCCGAAACAGAACGACAGATCGCAAGCGAACCGATCACCGAAATCAGAAACCGACTACGATTCCTCGAGCGAGTCGGGCTAGGCTATCTCAATCTGAACCGCGAAAGTGGCACGCTCAGTGGTGGAGAAGCGCAACGAATTCGTCTTGCCACTCAAATCGGTGCGGGACTAGTCGGCGTGCTCTACATTCTCGATGAACCGAGCATCGGATTGCATCAAAGAGACAACGAACAACTCCTCGAGACCCTGATCCATCTCCGCGACATGGGAAACTCCGTCCTCGTCGTTGAGCATGATGAAGACACGATTCGCCGGGCCGATCTTGTAGCTGATGTTGGCCCTGGGGCCGGGAGGAATGGAGGAACCATCGTGGCCATGGGCACTCCAAAGGAGCTCGAGGCCGACAACAAATCGCTCACGGGAAAATACCTCTCCGGTGAGTTCATGATTCAGCCTCCAAGCAAACGCAAACGCCCGTCCCCAGACGATCTTTGGCTCGAGGTGCTCGGAGCAGAAGCGAACAATCTCAAATCAATCGATGCGCGCTTCCCCCTTCAATTCCTAACCTGTGTTACTGGGGTGAGCGGATCCGGCAAGAGCACTCTAGTAAACGAAATCTTGAAGAAAGCACTCTCTCACAAGTGGTACCAATCAAAAGATCGCCCAGGGAAGCACCGAGATATTCGAGGTGAAGAGAACTTAGGAAAAATCGTAACCATCGATCAGACGCCGCTAGGACGGACCCCTCGTAGCAATCCCGCAACCTTCACCGGAATTTTCCAACACATCCGCGATCTCTTTGCCAAGCTTCCAGCCTCACGCGTCCGGGGATTCGGGCCCAGCAGGTTTAGCTTTAACGTCAAGGGAGGCCGATGTGAAAAGTGCCAGGGAGACGGCGTCATCCGCATCGACATGCAGTTCCTTCCCCCGGTCTACGTCACCTGCGAGTCTTGCGGAGGTCGGCGTTACAACCGAGAAACCCTAGAGATTTCATACAAGGGAAGGAATGTCGCCGATGTGCTTGCTCTGACCGTCGACGAGGCCATTGCCTTTTTTCGTACGATTCCAAAGATTCGCGATATCTGCCAGACCTTAGCCGAGGTCGGTCTGGGCTACATCCAACTAGGGCAACAAGCTACGACCTTGAGCGGCGGCGAAGCCCAACGCGTCAAGATCGCAGCTGAGCTCAGTAAGACCTCGAGTGGAAGAACCCTCTATATTATGGACGAGCCCACAACGGGACTCCATTTCCACGATGTTGCCACGCTGCTCAACGTGCTCTTTCAACTCCGAGACGCCGGGAATACTCTCATCGTCATCGAGCACAATCTAGACGTCATCAAGTGCGCCGACTGGGTGATTGACCTCGGCCCTGAAGGCGGCCACGAGGGAGGCCATATCGTCTCAGCGGGGACACCAAAAGAGCTTACCAAAGTCACCAATAGCCACACGGGGCGGTTTCTGAAACAAGTCATCGAACGCGATACAGCCACCCTCAAACGTGACCGGGAGAAAAATAACTACTAGGCCGAAAGAGCACAAACTTCACTGGATCGAAAGTCAGTTTTCCGGCAATCTAGACACGATGCTACGACGTCTCACATACAGCACCCTCTTACTCACACTCTCGACCTTGCTCATCGCTGCGACGTCAACCACGGAGCGAATTGCTTTCGAAGCCGCGGTCAGGGCCTTTGAAGATCAGTTTTACGATCGTGCAGAAACACAGTTCAAAGAGTTCACCGAGCGCTTTGCTGACTCCGATCGGTTCGCGGACGCAGAGGCATTCTTGTTAAGAGCAAGAGCCCACAATCTCGCTGAAAAGAATGACCATGGAGCGGCGGCGCGAACATTCCGTGACCTGCGGCTGAGATTCCCAAATTCACCAAATCATCTCGAATACGTTATCGGGGAAGCTTGGAGTGAATATCATCAAGGTAATTGGGACACCGTCACCCAGTTGCTTGGAGAAACGAAAGATCCCGAAGCGCCCAAGTCCCCCTTTCAACTCGCCGCTACCATCCGCCCGAATGATCCTATCGCCCTTCCCCTGCTCGTCAGTGGACAGCTGCTCTTGGCTCAGACGTATTTAGATCAGAAGGCCTTCAACAAAGCGGAACAAATCCTGAATGGCGTCACCGACTGGGATCTTCGAACAGAGTTTTCATGGAGGCGACGGATGATCACCACCCAACTCCAACTCGCCAGTGGAGATCTTGAAACGGCGTTAAAGAATGCCGACGGGTTGATGTATCTCGCCACAGCCACCGGCAACAGGGAGTGGATCGCCGAATCAGCATCCATCTATGGAGAGCTTCTGGTAGCGAACGATCAGCCGGAAGCAGCAATCGTCAAGTATCAACAAAACCTCGCCCCCGGAACACCTCCCAAGAGACACCGCGAAGCCTGGCTTAAGATCATCGAACTAAATCTCGAGCAACGAGATGCGAAGGACGTGATCGTTCAGCTGAGAAAATATATTTCCGAGGCCAAGGACGATGACGCCTTGGATGTCGGCCTGCTGACCCTAGGGGAACTCAACATCCAAAGATACTACGAGGAAAAGAATAAACCAGAGAAGCCAGAACCGGCTGATGGGACATCCGCAACGGATTTCCTTAACGAATCTCGAGTTCAATTCGAACGTCTGTTAACAGAGTTCCCCAACTCTCCCCTAGCCCCATCCGCACAATACCATCTTGGCTGGTGTTACTGGGAACTCGGCGCCTCCCAGGAGAGCGTCACCGCCTTCCAACAGGCTGCCGAACAACTCCCCAAAAGCTTCCTCGCTGCGGTCGCTCGATTCAAGCTTGCGGATGGATTCTACGTTCTTGGAGAGCATCAAAAGGCTCTCGACAACTACAAGAAGCTCATTGAGGTCTACGAAAATGTTCAGCGAGTCAAGGAGACCTTCCTTGATCAAGTGCTCTATCAAACCGTTCGTGCTTCTGTTGAGGCCGACGACATGGACTCGGCCCGCATGGCCATCAGTAAACTCATCGGCAACTATCCAGATAATCTCATCGCCAATACGAGTCGATTACTCGTAGGTCAGCACATGATTCATATCGACAAGGTCTCGGATGCCCGCGGTGTCTTCTACGAGATGATTGAGCACTTCACAGATTTCCCACTAAAAGCAGAGGTGGAATTCGCCATCGCGTACTCGTTTGAACTGGAAGGCAATTGGGCGGCATCGGCCTCTCTCTACAAAACGTGGATTGATGACTTCCCTGAGCACAAAAATCTTCCTCGCGCTGCCTACGCGCTTGCATGGTGCACCAGTCAGGCGGGCAAGAGCAACGAAGCCCTGACCCTCTTTCGAAGATTCGTCAAAAATCACGGGAACACAATTCTCGCTCAAAAGGCTCGCCTCTGGATTGGAAATCACTACTTCAATCGAGGCAATTTCGAACTAGCCGAGCGTCAATTTGGTGTCCTTCGCCGCGACCAGAGTTCAAACAAGGAAACATTGCGGCATCAAGCCATCCTCATGGCAAGTCGTGCCAGTTTCCGCCAGAATAAGATCCCCCAAACCATCAACTATCTCGAGGCCCTGAGCGACGAAATCAAGGAAAAGGAAACGGTCTCTCCCAACTTCAAGGCTGAGGTCGAACTCAGTCTCGGCGACGCACTCTTCGAGCAGGGGCGGCAAGACACGGGCGCTCAAGACGAACTCATTGGTCAGGCAAGACTCCGGTTCGCAACCGTCAGTGCCCTGCATGAAGGAAGCCGGCTCGCCGCGATCGGCTACGGACGCTATGCTGATGCCAGCTATTTTCTTAAAAAATATCCAGAAGCAATCGAGTCCTATGAACGCGTGATCAATGATTTCGCCGAAGCAGACATCTCGATCCGAAGTCAAGCAGAGGTCGGGCTAGGGATGGTCTATGAAAGGCAAGCGGAGCAGGATAGCGCCCGCGCCGACAACCTCCAAAAAAAAGCCCTGGAACACTATCTCAATATCGTCTACTGGAAGAACCTGCGGACAAATGAACTCCCAGATCCGTTCTGGCTAGAAGAAGCAGGAATCAAGGCCGGGCTCCTGGTTGAAGCCCGACAGGATCACGACACCGGAATCAAGCTGTATCAACGCCTCGCTGAATTACTGCCGTCTCTCCGTGCCGACTGGGATCAATTGCGACTCGCCCTTCTGGAGAAGAAAAACCAGGGATTCCAACCCTAGGCAACTCCCCCCAGGAAATGACCGATCATGCCCGGTCTCGGAGAAGACTCTTAAAGAGAATCGCTCCATTTTCCACGACCGCTTCAATCGAAGAGCCCGCAGGGAATTCCCCTTCGAGAATTCGAATGGCGAGAGGATCCAAGAGCAGAGACTGAATCGTCCGCTTTAACGGACGCGCCCCAAATTGAGGATCATATCCTTCTGCCGCTAGCAACTGGCGAGTTTCAGCTGAAACTACTAAGCGAATCTGTTGTCCCTCGAGTCGTTTCTCGAGCTGTCCCAGTTGGATCTCAACAATCGAATCAAGATCAGCGCGACTAAGAGGCTCAAAGATGATACGGTCATCGACGCGATTCAAAAATTCAGGACGAAACAGCTTCCTAAGCTCGAGATCGACCAGTTCCGTCAGGCGAGCATGAGTCTCAGCATCACCGCTTCCCTCCTGGCAATGTTCCTGAATGATCGGAGACGCCACATTGCTTGTCATGATGATCACGGCATTCCTAAAATCAACTGTCCGGCCCTGACCATCAGTCAGACGACCGTCATCAAGCACCTGCAACAATAGATTAAAGACATCTCCGTGGGCTTTCTCGATCTCATCAAAAAGAACCACTGAGTAGGGACTTCGGCGAACGGCCTCGCTCAGCTGCCCTCCCTCTTCATAGCCCACATATCCAGGAGGCGCTCCAACCAACCGAGCCACGGAGTGTTTCTCCATGTATTCGCTCATATCGATCCTTACCATGGATCGCTCATCGTCAAAGAGAAATTCAGCCAATGCCCTAGCTAACTCCGTCTTCCCAACCCCGGTAGGGCCAAGAAAAATGAACGAACCAATCGGCCGATCCGGATCCTGCAAACCACTCCTCGCCCTGCGAACAGCATTGGAAACCGCACGGACAGCCTCCTTTTGCCCAATCACACGATTGCTAAGCCGTTGCTCCATCTGAACCAATTTTTCCCGTTCACCCTCCATCATTTTACTCACCGGAATTCCAGTCCAAGAGGCAACCACCTCCGCAACATCTTCCTCGGTGACTTCTTCCGAAAGCAATCGCCCGCCACTCGGCTGCTGGTTCAAAGCTTTCTCCGACTTCTCCAATTTCTCCTCGAGTTCCGGGATAGTGCCATATTGGATCTGAGCCGCCTGATTGAGATCTCCCCGTCGCTGGGCTTCCTCCATTGCTTGACGTGCTGCTTCAATCTCGCTTCCAATGGCTGAAGCAGCATTGATGACCGCCTTCTCGTTCTGCCATCGAGCTCGCAGTTCAGACGCAGTTTCCTTGAGGTCCGCAAGCTCCTTTTCAATCCGGGCAAGGCGCTCCTTGGATGCCGCATCTTTTTCCTTCCGCAAGGCGGTCTGTTCAATCTCAAACTGAAGAATCTGTCTCTCCATCTGATCGATTTCCGTCGGCACGGAATCCAGCTCCATTCTAAGACGGGACGAAGCCTCGTCCATCAAGTCCACAGCCTTGTCGGGAAGAAAACGCTCGGTAATATAGCGATGAGAAAGCGTGGCAGCGGAAACCAAAGCCGCATCCTGAATGCGGATGCCATGATGAACTTCATAGCGCTCTTTCAAGCCACGAAGAATGGCGATCGTTGCTTCAACACTCGGTTCATCGACCGAAACCGGCTGAAAGCGCCGCTCCAAAGCAGCATCTTTTTCAATGTACTTTCGATATTCGTCCAAGGTCGTGGCCCCGATACAGCGAAGCTCCCCGCGAGCCAGTTGTGGCTTGAGCATGTTTGCGGCATCGGCGGCACCTTCTGTCTTCCCTGCCCCTACAAGGGTGTGCAGCTCGTCGATAAACAGAATCACTTGACCTTCCTGCGCCGTCACTTCCTTGAGAAAGGCCTTAAGACGGTCCTCAAACTCGCCTCGGTATTTGGCTCCAGCAATCATTGCTCCGAGATCCATCGCAACGAGTCGCTTGTTGCGGAGAGAATCCGGCACATCGCCCGCAATGATTCTCCGCGCCAGACCTTCCACAATGGCCGTCTTCCCCACACCCGGTTCCCCAATCAACACCGGATTGTTCTTAGTACGACGGGAGAGCACTTGCATCACTCGGCGAATCTCATCGTCGCGCCCGATCACCGGATCGATCTTTCCATTCCGAGCCAAGGCAGTAAGGTCTTGGCCATATTTCTCGAGCGCCTGAAACTTGTCTTCTGGGTTCTGATCCGTCACTCGTTGCCCTCCCCGCACCTCAGCCAAGGCTTTCAGCAGGTCGCCATGAGTCACGCCGCGCTGCTTCAACAGCCCGCCCATCTCTGAACCCGTCTTCTTAGCGATCGCCAACAAGAGATGCTCGGTGCTCACATAATCGTCTTTGAGTTGTTTTGCTTCCGCTTCAGCGGCCTGAAACACATCCCTCAAATCACTCCCCAAGAATAACTTATCTATATCAGATACCTTGGGGAGCCTGCCCAATGCGTTTTCTACAGCCGACAACGTACCAGGAACATCTGCCCCCAGTTTTCGCATCAAAGCAGGGGCGACACCATCGGCCTGATTCAACAGGTTCCACAGCAGATGTGACGTTTGAATTTCCTGGTTCGAGTACTCCCGAGCCACTGACTCCATCCCTTGAATTGCCTCTTGGGCCTTAACTGTGTATCGATCAAGTTGCATATTCTACTAGAAGTGTAGCATCCATTGAGCTCGCTGCTACAACGAGCGTTGTTCGAAATTAAGCCTGTTTTGGCCCTCGAACAAAACGTAAGGTGTTTTCACAAGTTTTGAATTATAAAAACTAATCAATGTTATCATTCATATCACGTAATCTAATATTAGCAAGTGCTCTCATGCTGCCCCTGCAAAGCACAGCAAACGCGGCACCGTCGTTCGGAGAACTTCTTGGATGGGCCAAGGATGAAGTGATTGTCATCCTTCATGTCGATGATGTCGGCATGTCTCATTCTTCTAACTTGGGCGCGATTCAGGCTACCGAGAAAGGTGTGGCAAGTTCCTTTGCCATCATGATGCCCTGCCCTTGGGTTCCGGAAATCGCCGCCTATCTCCAAGATCATCGAAACGCTGATAGTGGACTCCACCTGACACTCACTTCGGAGTGGAAATCCTATCGCTGGCCACCCCTCGCCGGGCCAACCGTTCCCGGTTTGATCGACCCCGAAGGCTGCCTCTGGTCTTCCGTCGCCCAAGTGATTACGCAGGCCACGCCTGAAGAAATTGATCGTGAAATCCGCGCACAGCTCGCCCGCGCCCGAAATCTCAACATCCCCATCACCCACTTGGACTCTCATATGGGAACGCTCTTTGCCCGGCCCGACTATTTTGAAAAGTACGTCGCCCTAGGAATCGAGGCCCAGATCCCGATCCTGGTCGCTGGTGGGCACCTTACCCACACACTCAAAGAAAACCCAGCAGCAGCCACTCGACTCAAGACTTGGATCCCCAAGATCTGGAACGCCGGCCTCCCGGTCATCGATGATCTCCACACCGCCACCTATAATTGGAATGCCGACGAGAAGGAAGCCAAGCTGATCGAGCTATTGAAACACCTGACCCCGGGAATCACCGAGATTCTATTTCATGCCTCAGATCCGAGCGATGTCTTCCCCCTAATCACCGGATCGAGCGAATCACGCCAAGGAGATCTCAACGCCCTGTTAAGCTCACAAGTCAAACAAACTCTGATCGATGAGAAGATCCAGGTTACGACTTGGAAAGAGCTTATGCAACGCCGCCAAGCGCTCGGCAAGGCCGATCTAGAAACCCTACGCAACAAACAGTAGCAGCACCGAATGAGCAAGCGAATCGTCATCACCGGAGTCACCAAGGGACTCGGCCTTGCAATGGTCGAAGGCTTCATTGAACGTGGATACTGCGTCTACGGTTGCGGCCGATCCGAAGAGGCCATCAATGCCCTTCGCGAACGTTTCGCCGCACCCAACGAATTCGAAACGCTCGATGTTACCAACAATCAAGACGTTCAGGACTGGGCCGAATCCATACTTTCCACCGGCGTCTCGCCAGACATTCTTATCAACAACGCCGCCATGATCAACCGGAGCGCCCCCCTCTGGGAAGTCCCTACTCAAGAATTCTCCGATGTCATCGACGTAAACATTAAGGGAGTGGGCAATGTCATCCGTCATTTTCTTCCCGCAATGATCGAGGTCGGGCATGGGATTGTTGTCAACTTCAGTTCGGGTTGGGGACGATCCGCGAGTGCAGACGTTGCGCCCTACTGCGCCACCAAATGGGCAATTGAAGGCCTCACTCAAGCCCTTGCCCAAGAACTGCCCGCAGGACTCGCAGCCGTCCCCCTCAATCCTGGTATCATCCACACAGAAATGCTTGATAGTTGTTTCGGCAATGATGCGAGCACCTTTCCAAAACCATCTGCATGGGCGCAAATAGCCGTCCCTTTCATCCTCGGATTGAGTCCCGCAGACAACGGGCAGTCTCTCTCAATTAGCTGACCGAACCATCATCCGAGGCCTTGGGAATTCCGTAAGGAGGCCAGGGTCAAACTCACCTCAAAGCATAATAAATACTTTACATCATGTAATGTTTACATTACCTATAAGAATCGAATATTCAATCAGGAGAAAGACACATGAATTCAGAACAGAAAGTTGCTTGGTTCACGATTGCCGTTTGCTCTAGCGCTCTGATCGCCTTCGGCATTCTCAACTCACTCTATGGCATGCCGGTCGCCTTCGCCGCGTTTAGTTTGCTCGGGCTCACAGGCTTCAACCCGCTTCTATTTCGGCAGCATAGGAATCTGAAACGGGTCGAGTTTGATGAAAGGGATCTTTCCATTCAACGGAGAGCCAATGTCACCGCAGGTATGTGTTCCTACCTGATCTTTGTTATTTCATGCATGGGAGTCTGGTTCATTCAGTTCCAGGCCGGCAAAGAAGAAGTCGGCATTAGCGTCTTTCCCATGATTGTGACCGTCGGTGGCATTATGTTGTTCCTGACTCGCTCGGTCGCCATCATCGTTCTCTACCGAATCGGAGGGAGTCATGCCGAAGGATGAGATCAAGAATCTTATTAGGAAATTGCGCTTCGAGCACAACGAGATGACTCAACAAGACCTCGCCGATCGGGTTGACGTGACTCGGCAAACAATCATCGCACTTGAAGCCGGAAAATATGTCCCATCCCTCGCCCTCGCGTTCCGTATTGCCCGGGCCTTCGATCTCGACGTCGAAGATGTCTTTCACTATCCCAAATAGGGAATCGACATCCCAAGGGCCCTCTAACGACGGCGCTATATTTGAGGGCCTCTGCCCGCGCTTACCAGTGAAGATTCACACTTGCCGTAGATGCAGCAGAGGGGTCAGCCCTATCTTCGAGGGAGCGACGAATCTCTTCCACTGATCGTTTGACTCTACCATCGAATCGGACCGATTCATTGACCCGGACCACGAGCGGCTCGTCGAGATTCAGGAGTTGATCTGAGAGTCGCAACGTGAGTGCGTTCAGGGACTCAGCAGCCGCCACATGAATCGTCTGCCCTACAATCCAAGCAGATATCTTCTGCCGCGCTTCAACGTGTTCTTCGGCAAGCTCTAGCCAATAAAAGCGTTCATGGGTGACGTCATCCTGCAGCCACTCGATCCGCTTGGGCCAAGGATCGCGCGTAAAGGCGCTCATCCAAGGAAGGGCTTCCCGATCACGGCGATTCATCCAATGTCCAGTGTCGGGATAGATCCGAACAAAATGCCGATACCCTAGCGGATCCGAATCACGAAGCTCACCAAGTAGCGTCTCCCACTGAGCGGCCTTCTCATTTCGGTCGTAGGCAGCATCATCGCCGCCCATAAACAGGGCAAACCCAATATTCCTCACCCCTGCGGGCTTCGTTTCATTGGGATGTCCCGCCATCATGGCTGCGGCAGCCCAACGATCAGCCATTCTTGGTGCAAGTTGAAACACACCATCCCCTCCCGCCGAATAACCCATCAGATAAACCCGATCCGGGTTCACCCCGCGGCAAATCACATAGTTTTCAATCAATCGCTGGAAGAGTGAATCAATGTGCGCTTGGTGCCACAAATTCCATGTGTCCGTTGGAGCTCTTGGGGCAACGTAAATCCCCTCTTCTAGTTCATAGAGACCTATTTGATTCTTCCACTGACGATCATTCACTTCAGGAGGGGCTCCACCGCCGCCGTGCATCGAAATCCAAAGCGAGTGGCCCCCTTCAGGTTCGGAACCAAACACTCGTTCTTCAAACCGCAACTCATGATCACCGACCTTTAAGGCTTTCGCGGCAAGTTCGTCCTTTCGGCGATTCGATTCTCGAGCTACCAAGTCATTCCAAAGGCGTTCGACCGCTTGGCTGGCGTCGGTCTCAGAAAGCGCCCCCTCAATCACGCTCGCCGGGATCTGTTTCGGACGAACCGAGGCAGGAACGGCCAACCAGGTAGCGACACCTGCCAGCTGCGAACTCGCAGCCGTTTGAGCATCGGGAAGGGCGTTCCAGGCTAAGTCGAGCGTGACAGCCCCAGTGCCATTTCGGCTAATAGGAACTTGTTTGGTCTCATCCCCCTTACTTAAACGAAGCCACATCGTCGCATCGGGCTTACAGGAAAGGGCCGCAATGTCGTTCATGTCTGCTCGACCGGCCTTCGTCACCACACCAGAAACAATTTGGTTCAACTCGTCCAACAGCTCTGCTTTGACCTCAATTCGTTTCCCACCCGTATCTTGGCGCACCCGAACTAGGAGTTCGTTTTCAGTCTCCTCATTCTGTGGACCGGTGGCATATCGCTCCGTCACGTTGTAGGCGCTGACGGAGGTGTCGTCTCGACTCCAAACCATTGGGAAATGAGCATCCGCCGGTTTCCAGGAGCTTGAGTATATCGAGTACTTTGGATCCGTCTTGTCAGCCTTCGATGCCGCACCGACAAACCAACCACGATTCAATCCTTTGGCATCGTACTCATCGGACCCGGTGAAGAACCACTCCTTGTCCCAGACTTCTGTCCAGGTATGATTCCCGCGATTATTCGTCCACAAGGGCGTTCCCGTGATCCGCGCTGGAATCCCCACCGCGCGACAGGCATCGACCAAGATGATTGAAAGCCCCGTACACGTAGCCCGGCCCTGCTCAATTGATTCATCAGGGCTTTGATTCGGACGTTTCCGTCCCGTGTTATAGTGAACATTGATCTCGTTAAACAGCTCCCGATTGAGTGCCTGAACCGCTCCTGTAATGGTGCGTTCGTCTTGAACGATTCGTTTGGCCCGCTCATAGAGGCCTGGCCGCCAGCGTTCCCGGGATTCGTCTAACGAAGCGTAAGGAAGGACATCGTTGAGAAAGAGCGCCTCCGGAACCTGCGCACTCCAAGCGAACTCTTCACGAGCTTTGAGGGCGAACGCGAGGTTCTCGTCCAAGAATTCCGATGATAGCGACTCGAGGTCCTTCTGAGGCATGTAAGTCACAAGAAACTCCGAAGCACGCTTTCCAAACTCACCGTGAGTCGCCTGGGCGTTTTCGATGAACCGAACAATTTCAGCCCGATTGCTTCCCGCCTGATCCAAGGCTTCCGAATAGCCCCCCGACTGCGCCCACGAAGCCACAATACCAAGGCTGCATGAAACCAACCCTATTAACACACGCATGGTCCCAGATAATTCAATCGACATTCCTTAGATTCAATCGCTCCAACGAAAATAAGGCAACCAGATTAAAACCGAGCACAGCGCCAGAACGGTCAATAGTTACAAGCCGGATCGACCACCAAGAAAGGCACCACTCAAGGCCCGACATTCCGCAGTCCCCAAACGCTTCACCCTTGTCACAGGCCTCTTAGCCCCTTATTTTCCAAACCTTATGAGCACATGCGAACAGGGCTTCCTAAGAACCATATTCGGTCAAACCAAGGCAACCCGACTCAATCGCCCTAAAGCCATTCTCGGCGTGCTCACACTCGCTTTGACGCTATCCCCCGCCGCCATGTCTCAAGACCTCAGCAAGCAACGTTCCGAAACCCTTCTCAAAGACTGGACGGGCCCCCACGGAGGCGTCCCCCCGTTTGATAAGATTGAGGTCGAACTTTTCGAACCAGCATTCCACGCAGCCACCAAGCGGCTGCTCGCTGAAGTCGACACCATTACCAATGATAGCAGCGCTCCGAACTTCGACAACACGATCGCGGCGCTCGAAAGGACCGGCAAGGCCTTAGACAATCTGAGCCCCCTATTCTTTACCATGACGAGCAACATGAACTCTCCGGAGTATCAGAAGCTTTCCGGGATGATTCGACCAATGCTCTCTGGTGTTTACGATCAGATCAATTTCAACAACAAACTCTTTCAGCGCGTAGCGACCGTCTACAAGGAGCGCCATGAACAAAAGCTGGCGGCGGAACAAATACGCCTCGTCGAACAAAGCTACGAGGGGTTCATTCGGCAAGGCGCCCAACTAAATAGCGAGCAGAAAGCGACGATGGGGCGCATCAATCAAGAACTCGCAAAGCTCTTTTCTACCTTCGTCAACAACGTTCAGGCTGATGAGGATACCTGGACATCACTCACGGAGAGCGATCTTGGCGGTCTGCCCAAGCCGATGATTTCTTCGTATCAAGCAGCAGCAAAAAAGCGCGACCTAGAAGGCTACGCCGTCGTCAACACCCGATCAGCAGTGGACCCCTTCCTCACCTTTTCTTCAAACCGCTCCCTCAGAGAAAAGATCTGGCGTGCATTCATCATGCGAGGCGACAACGCCAATGCCAACAACACCAACGATCTCATCAAGAAGATTGTCAAATTGCGGGCAGATCGAGCCAAACTTCTCGGTTATCCCAGCCACGCCCACTGGCGAATGTCCGACACCATGGCAAAAGAACCGAAAAAAGCGATGGAACTTCTCAAACGCGTTTGGCCAGCGGCGGTCAATCGGGTCAAAGAAGAAGTCGCCGACATGCAGGCACTCGCCAATTCAGAGAACGCCGGGATTACGATCGAACCATGGGACTATCGCTACTACATGGAAAAGGTGCGTCAAGCAAGGTATGACCTCGACCAAACGGAATTCAAAAAGTACTTCGAGCTCAACAACATGATCCGCGCTTCCTACTACATGGCGGAACGACTCTACGGTTACACTTTTAGCGAGATCACGGGACAAGTGCCGACCTTTCACAAGGATGTGAGAGTTTTCAAAGTGAGCAATAAGGCTGACGGAAGCTATGTTGGGCTCCTCTACCGTGACGACTTCGCACGACAATACAAACGATCTGGAGCATGGCAATCAACCTACCGAACACAACAGAAATTGGATGGCCAGACCGACGCGATTGTTTCCAACAACAATAATTTCGTGAAAGGGGCCGAAGGGGCCCCGGTTCTCATCAGTCTTGATGACGCTGAAACGCTTTTCCATGAATTTGGACACGCCATCCATGGGCTTGCCAATGACACCACCTACCCTGGGCTTGCCAGCACCCCGCGTGACTTCGTCGAGTTCCCCAGTCAAGTCCACGAGAATTGGGTGCTTACCCGAGAGATCCTAGACCAGTTCGCGCTCCACTTCCAGACGGGTGAAAAGATGCCTCAATCACTTATCGACAAGATGAAGAAAGCAGAAACCTTCAATCAGGGATTCGCCACGGTGGAATACATGGCCTCCGCCTTCATCGACATGCAGCTACACATGGACGAGAGCGGTGAGATTGATCCGGCCGCATTCGAAAAAACCGCCCTCGCAGAGATCGGCATGCCCAAGGAAATCGTGCTTCGGCATCGATTGCCTCATTTCTTACACTTGTTCTCATCGGACGCCTATTCAGCGGGATACTACTCGTATCTCTGGTCCGACGTCATGGCGGCCGACGCCTGGCAAGCCTTCGAAGACACAAACGATGTCTGGGATCCGGGCGTAGCTAAGAAGTTCTTTGATGTCATTCTCGCAAGTGGCGATGCCATTGATCGGGCCGAGGCCTATCGCCAATTCCGAGGACGAGATCCCAAGGTCGAAGCTCTACTCAAGAACAGAGGTTTCCCAATCGGCCAAGCGGAGTAGACGAGTACCGGCGAGACCGTTCCTTATCGATCTGCCCCACGCCCTCCAAAGAGCGACTTGTTCCAACGAGCCTCCTTGGGGGGGGAGGAAAACAAAGTCCACAGCGGTCAACTCAGGGAACGAGATTTCCAAATGGGTCTCTACGATGCTTCCCTTAAGCTGTGAAGAAGCGATTCTACGTAGGCCTTCTTTCAAATCGGCACGCGTTCGACGGATCCATTCTGCGGACACCTTCTGGCCTGTCGCCCTCAGCGTGTTCTCGATCATCTCATCAGTAATTTCTGGAAAATCGATTGGCTTTTGGCCGGCATCTCTCTCTAGGGAACGCGAAATCTTTCGAATCAAGAAATCACCCTTTCCAACCCAGACAGTCAGCTCTTTCGTCATGATCGAAGGGCCCGTTAGTACGTAGCAGATCTCTTTGCCAAGCTGCTCCTCTCCGGTCAGTTTCAACTGCTCCCCACCGGTAAAGATGGTCCCGCCACCAAAGTCATTGAGAAACAACGACGGAATCGTGTTGGCAGCCCCGAATGAAACGCCCGTCGCTGCTGCCAATGCCATTCGCCCGGAGGCCATTTCTGAAATGTTATTGGTTGCCCGCATATAAAAAAATGCCTCTCCCTTATCAACCCATGCCGCGCCTCCATTGACACCCACAGCATTCGCCTCAGCACGATCATTCCACGTGAAGCGAAACAAGCCCGGTTTCATTAACCGTAAGCTGAACGACCTCACGGTGCGATGACTGGTGTCTCCCATAATACTGTTGGAAACAACTTCGCCATGAGCCTCGTAGGACTCCAGAGCCGCATAGGCTGCCTCAACCTTTTTGATAATCGTTTCCGGATCCGGATCCTGGGCTATCAGAGATGACTGAACCAATGCCGCAACAACTCCAGCTACCAACCTCATTCTTTTTCTCATAGACATACCCCACTTCCATCCATCCCGAACGAAGACAGCTGAGCGTATCAAAGTCACGATCAAGGCATTTTGAAAAGCCCGAGACGGGCAGCCTCCTTCACCACACTAATCGAAACGGGCAAGGCCGATGCCGACCCATATCCCCCGTTCTCAACCACGACGCAAACCACCAACTGCGGCAACTCAAAGGGAAAATATCCAGTAAACCACGAGTGTGAAGCACCCTGGGTATTTTCAGCGGTCCCGGTTTTTCCCGCGAGAGCCCAAGGGAGCTGACTCGCTTTCTTCGCTGTCCCATCGGTCACCACACGACGCAACATCACACCCAGTTTATTGGCGGTCGCATTGGACATGAAGCGCCCGAGTGGCTTTGGTTTCTGACTCGCCAACAAACGCGGCAAGGGGGCAACCCCTTCGTTCGCAACGGCCGCCGTTATCAAAGCAATATGCAGGGGAGTCACCGCGAGCTGACCCTGACCGATTCCCATTTGAGCCAAACCGTACTGGTCGACGGACTTAAGCCCAGGCAAGCGACTGGCCGTCGACTGGACCTGCCCGTCAGCGCTCTCAACCACTGAGATCGGCCGATTAAAAAACATCTTGTCGGCAATCCACCGCAAACCGCCGTGGCTCGCCTGCACGCCCAGCTTCGCGAAATAGACGTTCGATGACTCGGCAATCGCAGTTCCGAGCCCGATTTTTCCGTATCCTCCCCAGGACCTCCCTTGCCGTTCCCGATCATAGTAGACATGGTCACGAATTGGCTTAACACCGCGAGAAGTAGCAAAGCCCTGTCCACAATCAATCAGATCTGGCAATCCGTGCTCCAGAGCGTACGCTCCCATAGCGATCTTAAAGGTCGATCCAGGAGGATAGAGTCCGTGTAGAGCTCGATTGAGCAAGGGAGCCTGCCGGCCGGCTTCCAAGAACGTTTGGGCTTTCAATTGATTCGGATCGAAACCAGGGCGACTGCTCGCGGCATAGAGCGCCCCAGAGCGTATTCCCATCACGACAACGGCGCCCTTACGATCGCCTAACAGATCAAACGCCGCCGATTGAAGTCCGGCATCCACCGTCAACCGAATATCCTTCCCGCCTGGCGACCGCTCCTGGGTAAGAATGTTTCGTCCCAGTTGCTCCCAATCATCCATCGACTCGGCACGGGTACCAGCCAAAACCCCATCAAAGGCTTTCTCAATTCCGTTTAGTCCATAGACGGGATGAAAATAACCGACGAGATGTGCCATCTTTTCCCCAAAAGGATAGCGGCGCTTGATCCCAGCGGCAGCCTGTTCGTTCTCAGCCAAGACAACGTCATTGCGATCCAGAATCTTCCCCCGATCCAATTGCCTGGCCGGATTGAAGTGACGTCGGTCATACTGCTGCATGAAGCTGACGAACTTCGGTCGAAAAATCCCCATCAGCTGCCAGGTCGCTTGATAGGCTAGAGTCGCGAGGAAGAGCGCCGCCAAAACCCAGTAGACCAGGCCTACATAATGAACCGATACCTTCGCCTTCTTTTTCTTCGGCGCAAACTGAATTCGACCCGTCCGAAACGTCAGCCAGAGAACACGAAAAGAAGCTAAGAAGAACAGCACCTGCAGGCCAAAGAGAAGATTCGCTTGAGTCGCCGAATCGAGGCCTTTGAGACCATCACCCACCAGACTTTCCATTCCCCCTGGTCTAACAGAACACTTCTCCGAAGAGGAGGAAAAAGACATCCACGACATACCCTCGGGTCCGGGATAGGCCCGCCTGACTGATTAGATTCAGACGAGCCTGCCACTGCACAGGGCGGCAATCTTCATCGTAAAGTGAGTTGACGAAACTTCATTGAGATGGCTTAACTAAGCGCAATAACCACCGCTTATATGAACAGAGAATTACTTGCGAAAAGATTGAGATCAGGTCAGTCCATCAGGGAAACGATTTGGCGTGGAGGATTCACGCTCATCGAGTTGCTGGTAGTTATTGCCATCATTGCCATTCTAGCTGGAATGCTGCTTCCCGCGCTCAGTAAGGCCAAGCAGAAGGCAAAAGGGATTCAATGTCTCAGTAATCTAAAGCAAATGCAGCTTTGCTGGGCGATGTATGCAACCGATCACCAAGGCAAAATCGTACCCAATTTTCTGGGAACCACTGACGCTTGGATTGGCGGCAGTGTGTCTTCATCTCCAGGTTGGACGAACGAGCTCGATATCATCAACGGCAAGCTCTATCCTTACAATTCTTCCCTAGCGATTTACAGATGTCCGTCTGACGTGGCATTCAAAGCCGGAACACGTAGCATCATCCGTGTGCGAAGCTTTTCGATGAGCGGCCGTTTGAACGGCAGCCAAGGTGCCCAGTTCGTCAACCCGACACTGAATTTTTGGACGACAGAAGATTCCATCAACAGCCCAGGACCATCACAGGCATTCGTGTTTGTGGACGAAGATAAAGACAGCATCGATGACGGATTTTTTGCTGTCCGAGCTGATGTTCCCAACAGTGGTTTTTGGCAAAACGCGCCTGCCAGCCGTCATGGAAACGGAGGACAGGTTTCTTTTGCTGATGGTCATGCTGAATCTTGGAGGTGGTCGGAGCAAACGGCAACTAAGGTCAAAGGGCTGAATACAACGACCCACGCAGGAGACCGAGATCTTGAAAAGTTTCGCCTAGCGACCCACATTCCAGCTCAACCTTTCTAAGGCCATTCTGCTGAAAAAGGGATCCCTTGATAGCGATCAAGCGCGAATGAATTTCTAGAGTCGGAATTCACTTCACTGGATCAACTCACCTCACATCCTTTTGCTAGAACTGAAGCCTCTGTCCCTACGGAACGGCTCGAAAGTTCAAACAGGCCGGCCTTGGATCCCAGGGTTCGGCCATTTTTACGGAAAGTTGCTCATTCGCAGTCTGACGTTTGGAGCGTGGACGCCGTGGTGATTGCCTAACCGATAAGTCTTGGGTCTCGGGGCTTGCAGAAGGGAAAGAAGGGATCCCCGTTTTCTGTCTTTTGGAGGACGGCTTGACTCTAGAGCGATCGGGCCTGTTCCAGCAAGTGGCCCAACACAGAGCAGAAACGGTTGAAGAAGGAGAATTCCTTAGGTCGTGCCATCGCGATTTAGACAACCGGACCGGCTGCCTTGACTATGCTTAAACCAAGGACCAAGGCCTTCCAATCGGAAGCGGGCTCATTGAATCAGGTCACAAGTAAGTTCTCCAGGCGCGGCTAGTAGAAACGCAGAGAAAACGACCACGGCTCGCGTGGTCAATGCCAACGGATCTTGGTCTGCAATCTGGAACTGGTAATCTTACCGCCCCCCTTTTTGAATTGGCCCCGTCAAACGCAAGCCCCCGGTTATCCGGATCAAGCAACTCGCAGGGGGGCTCGCCATAGAACGCCACTCCCGCAAAGACAAACGAGGGCACCCAGCATCACCGTAAAAGGAGCCCCCATCCATTTGGCAATTCCCCCGCCCAAAAACGCACCGAATGGGACCAAACCTATAAAGCACAAGGTATACAAGCCCATGATTCGACCACGGAACCCATCCGTCACCTGCCCTTGAACCAAGGTGTTCGTGGTCGCAAAAAACAAAACCATAAACCAACCAGAAATAAGGAGGATCACCATCGCGACATAGACACTTGGAGAGAGGGCAAAGCCAATCATCGTGCAGGCAAAACCGGTCGAGCCAATTTTTACCATCAGATCGCTCCGCTCGGAGTGACTGAGAAATGCGAGTGTCACTGAGCCCAGCAGTGCTCCGACTCCATTCGCAGAGAGCAAGGCTCCAAGGCCTCTCGGCCCGACATTCCAAATATCCGCAGCGAAGATGGGCATTAGCGTTGTGTAGGACATCCCGAAAACGCTGGTCAGCGCAGTCATCCCCAGAAGCCGCCGGAGAATCGCATTCGATCGCACCTCGCGAAGGGCCGCTCCTATCCCCCGCGCTTGAGAATTCTTTGATTCCGAATGACCTTTCTTGGCAAGCCGAAGACTCGAGTATCCAAGGATCACAAACAAGAATGAGCCCGCATTGATCAAGAAACAATAAGCCACGCCAACGCTGCCAATAACGATGCCAGCAATCGCAGGTCCGATGATTCTGGCTGCGTTAAAGACGGATGAATTCAAAGCAATGGCATTCATCAGATCGGGTTTCCCGACCAGATCAACAATGAAACTCTGTCGAGTGGGGATATCGAAGGCATTTGCAATCCCAAGGACGAGAGCAAGACAACCGACGTGCCAAAACTGCGCCTTCCCACTGAGTGTGAGCCAGAAAAGCAACAACGCCATAACCATCGCCACCGTCTGAGTTACGATCAGAACACGACGCTTGTCATAGCGATCGGCCAGCCCCCCGGCAAATACCGACAAGAGCGTCACTGGGATCGTATGAAGAAATCGAATCGCACCGAGAGCCAGCGCAGAACCTGTCAACTGGTAGACCAACCAGCCCTCCGCCACGAGTTGCAACCAGGTCCCAGGAAGACTCAGAATCTGGGCCCCGAAGAAAATCCGATAGTTTCGGTGACTCAAAGCACTCAAGGCGCGTGAACGGCCAGGCGGCGACGTCTTAGCACGTGCCTTTGCCGAGGCATTGAACTCGTCCCTGCTCAAGCTGACTTCCTCGACATCATTACCCACGCGTCACGGCAATTCATTCCGTTCCCGTCTATTTCGAGCCTGCGTTGTGCTTGAAACATCAATCACCAGGTGACTCTGCCCAATTCTTCGAATTCACCCAAATCAAAATATCCCCGAGAATCCAATTGACTCTAAAGCCGCGGATCTCCTTTCTTAGGAAAAGCGATTATGAGCGAAGATTTCCACAAACGTGTCGAGGACTCGATTCGAAACCCGAAAAACATGGGCGAAATGACCGATGCCGACGCGATCGGCACCGTTGGGAGCCCCGGCTGCGGGGATATGGTTCGAATGTGGCTCAAATACAAAGTCGAGAACGGTCAAAAAATCATCGATAAAGCCAGTTTCCAATCCTTTGGTTGCGAAACGGCCATCGCAGCTGCCAGTCTCGCCACAGAGTTGATTCGAGGAAAGACCCCCGAAGAGGCAGCCAACATGTCTGGCTCCGAACTCGCGGCCGATCTCGGGCCTCTGCCCCCAACGAAGATTCACTGCACTCAGCTCGTCGAGGATGCCCTTCGGTCAGCCCTTGCGCCTGGGAAAGAGGCCTCAAAGCCGACAAGCTCTGAAATCAAGGCGGATTCCCCATCAAGCCTCATCGATAGCTTGAACTCAGACTCGCCCAAGGAGTCAGGGGTCAAACTCGTCTTTCTCGACAACGAAAGCCCCTCATAGTCGCTCTCGCCGCAACGCTTGTTACATCCACGAGCGGAGGCAGAGAACGCATTGCGAGCCGGTGACTTCCCAGGGTGGCAAGGTTCGTAGCAATTCTACCGAGCTAGCCCGTTCGTTCTCTTAAGAACAGCGAATACAAAACGGGACAAAGCACGAGCGTCAGCAGGGTCGCGAAGCCAAGTCCAAACATCATGGCGTAGGCCATCGAACTCCACATCCCACCACCGCCTAAGGCCAAGGGGAGGAGTCCGATGATGGTGGTTATCGTCGTCATGATGATCGGCCTCAAACGTGACTTAGCGGCCTTCACAATCCCCTCCGTCAACGACTCGCCACCCTGAATCTGGCTATCCGTCTCATCAATCAGAAGGATCGCGTTGTTGACAATAATTCCCAACAGAGCGATCAAGCCTAGCAAGGTCATGAATCCAAACGATGATCCCGTCACGATAAGCCCCGGGACAACACCGATCAGCATCGGTGGTATCGTCAGCAAAATTATCCCTAACCGCCGCACACTATTGAACTGAGCGATAAGAATAAGCATCAAGATCGACAAGGAAATGGGCATCGCCGTGGCGATTCCTCCTTGGGCCTTAGCACTCTCTTCCTGCTCACCTCCGTACTCAATCCGGTACCCTTCAGGCCACTCGTCCGACGCGATCAACTCGGCAATCAAGGGCTGAATCTCTGCTAGCGCTTCGCTTGAGAACCGCCCGTTCACACGCCCTTTGATCGTCATCACACGCAAGGTATCCTCTCGCAGGATCGATCCCGGAAGAAAGTTCAAAGACAATTCAGCCACCTGACTGAGGGGAATGGCTCCAAACGATGAGAACACCGGCAAATCATCCAAGCGTTCAGGATGCTCCCGAAAATCCTTCTGCGAGCGTAGCAACACCGGAATCGATTTTTCACCGTCCCGAAACTGAGTCAATTCAAGACCGGAGAATTGAAGATTGAGAGCACTCGAAATACTCGAAGTTCGCAATCCAAGCCGAGTAGCACGGACCGGATCTGGATCCACAGAAAGCTGTTTTATCCAAGCTCCCCAGTTGTCACGCAGGTCAAACAGACCGTCAACATCATCAATTGTCTCAACAATTCGATCACGTAATGAGTAAAGCGTGGCCATCTCTTTCCCGTACAAACGAATCTGAATCGGATCGCCAACCGGCGGCCCATTCTCAAGGACTTTCGCGGTAATACGGGCATCGGGAAAATGCCCAAGGGCGTGCTCATGCACCAAGTCAACCATCCCCGCAACCGCCACCGGATCTTCCACCTTGGTCAAGACCGAGAGGAACGAATAATTCGGGTTGGGAGGTTCCGGAGAGAGGGACAAATACCAACGCGGCCCCCCATTCCCGATCCAAGCCGAAACACTCTCCACCATGTCTGGATGGGCCGAGAGAAGCCATTCTTCAAGCTCCCGCACCTGTTTCTCCGTCTCCTCGATATCAGTGCCAAGCGCCAATTCAAAGTCGATAACGAACTGCCCCCGTTCATTCGGCGGAAAGAAGATGTTCGGGACGAAGCGAAACCCCATTCCGGCAACAATAGTCAAGACCAAGATAACGATCGGATACGCCCAACGCCCTTTCAGAGCCAAACGAAGCAAGCGCTCATACGGCGCGTAGAAGGACTGAAGCTGACGCCCTACCCAGGTTTCCCGCTTCAGAGGTTTTAGAAAATAGAAGCAGAGCATTGGAATAACCGTCAACGACAAGACCCAGCTGGAAAGTAAAGTCAGTGATACCACGGCGAAAAGACTGTACGTGAATTCGCTCGTACCGCCCGAAGACAGAGCGATCGGAGAGAATGCAGCAATCGTTGTTGCACTCGCTGCAAGCAAGGGAATTGTCAGCCCCGCAACCGCATTCTTGATGGCATCAAATCGAGATTCACGATTCCCCAAGCGGACGAGAATTTGCTCACTCACAACCACTGCGTTATCGACCAATAATCCCAGCGCAATGATTAACGCGGCAATTGACATCATTTCCAGCTGCACCCCGAAGGACGGCATCAACGCAAAACACGCCAATGTGGCCGAAGGCACCAAAACTCCCACGACAACCGCAATACGCCATCCGGCGAACAAAAGCATCACCAAGACGACAAAGAAAAAGGCTTGCCCGAGGTTCTCGAGAAAATCACTCACCGACTTCGCAACGTAAAGTGGCTGGAAAAACATCGTCTCGACTTCAAGACCGTGAGGCAGTGTCTTCTGAATTTTCTGGATACGTTGCTCAATCCGTTCACCGATTTCCGTCACAACACCACCCTTAACCATTGTCACCGCCAAGCAGATGACCCGCTCTCCATTAAAATGGGAGATCGACTTGGCGGGCTCAATATACCCGCGACGAATATCAACAATATCGTCCAAACGAACGCCAGCCGCCTCTCCAGCCACCGAAAGTCGAAGCGACCGCAACTCGTCCAAGTTTTCAAATTCGCCCTGAGTGACGATATCGATTCGTTCCCGCCCCACCCTGACACGACCACTTGCGGCCGCGACATTCTGCGACGAAACTTGGTCAGCAAGCTGGTTCGGAGAGTACCCGTAAGAAGCCATTTCGCTGCTAGAAAACTCGAGAAAAACGCGCTCCTCCTGTTCGCCATGAATCTCGACCTTGCCGACCCCTTCAACAGCGATGATCTCATCGCGAATATCTTCAGCATAGGAAAGCATCTCCCGGTAGCTGAACCCATCACTCGTTAATGCGTATACGTAGGGCGAGACATCCCCCACATTGTCATCGACACGAGGACGCATTGCCGAATCTGGTAAGCGAGTGGCGGAAACCCGGTTGCGTAAGTCTGACCAAATGTCTTCCATGTCGAAGTACTGCTCCTCCACTTCGACGGATATGATGGATATGCCGGGTTTTGAGGTCGACTTAATCGTATCCACTTCCGGTAGTTTACGAATCGATTGCTCGAGAGGCTCAGTGACTTCCTGCTCAACCTGCTCACTCGTACGCCCAGGATATTCTGTGATGATTTGAGCGCTACGAATTGTGAATTCGGGATACTCCAAACGGCCGATCGTGAGAAAGGTGGCAATGCCAATGAGCAGCGTAAGCACGTACAACGTCCACGCCGTTCGATTGTTCTTCAACGTCCATTCTGCAGGATTCATCGTTCTAGATATTCTTTCCGGCGAGTCAAGCTATCGACTCAGTCCAAACGCACTTGCAATCCAGCTTCAACCCGATGCACCCCACGCGAGACAAGTACATCCCCTGTCTCCAAGCCGCTGATTACAGCAACCTCCCCATCAGGTCTCAAGTCACCAATAGAAATCGGAGCGCGCTCAATGATCCCGAGATTCAATGTCGTCGCGCGAACAAGCCACACGAAGGGTTCCGTTCCAGCCTGTGCAACCACGCATTCAAGAGGAATGGTAACGATGCCCCCTCCCGCCAAGGGGAGCCACACCTTAGCAACGCCGTCCATCCCGGCCCGGATCCGTTCATCTTCGCCCTCGAGTGCAATGGTGACAGGGTAGGTCGTATTGGTTGCCATCTGAGGCGAGATTTCGGTTACCTTACCCGTATAGCTCAAGTCATCCCGGCCACTAATTGTTATCGAGGCAACCAACCCGTCCTCGATTTCCCCAACTAGATCGGCAGGCACACCAATCTGAAATTCCAAGCCTTCGTTCCCTTGAATAGAAACAATTTCCTGCCCGGCGCTCACCACCTGCTGAACTTCTCCTGCGACATTGCCGATTAGTCCAGAATAGGGCATTACCAAGACACAATCCCTCACCCGCCGTTTGGCCTGCTCAAGGGCTGCCTCGGTGGATTGCTCGCGAGCATTCGCGCTGTCAAACTGGCTCCGGCTGGCATTCCCGGCTTCGAAGAGCCTTTTGGTGCGTTGGAGCTCCTGCTTCGCCTGCGAATTTTGTGCTTCGGCATCCGAGAGTTGGTTCTTGTAATCTGAATCATCCAGCTTAGCGAGAACTTGCCCCTTCTCGAGTCGTTGCCCCACTTTCACGGCAAGCAGGACGATTCGTCCCCCCACCTGAAACCCGATTCCGGTGCCTTCAGAAGCATTCAGCTGTCCGGAAAAGACGCGCTCGTAGACGCTCGCCGGCTCGGCAACCGTGATCGTTTTGACCGGACGTGGTTTCATCGCTTCTGGCGCCTCCTTACTACAAGAAGCCCCAATGAACGAACTGATCACGACCATGATCCCAAGAAGAACCGTATCGCATTTTCCGTTTGATCTCATGTTTATCAATGTCCCTTTACCGATTGAATGATGGCTGCGGCTCTGCCACGAACGTCTCGTCCCAACCATGAACTGTTCGTCGCGCTTTCCAGAAACTCACCCGTTTCAAGATAGTGTTCCAACAAGTTGATCCAGGCTTCTTTTTCCTCGGCGGACTTGTCAAATTCAAACCACGCGATCGCACGTTGAACCCGATGAATTTCAAGCAAGTATTGATAAACGGCAAGCGCCGCCTGTTGACGCTGAACGATGAGTGCCTGCTGGGCATCGAGCAGGGTCAGGTAGTCGGTCGCCCCTAAAGAATACTTCTGAAGAACCGATTGATAGAGATTCTCAGCCGCAGTGAGGGAAACTCGATTCAATCGAATATTCGGGTGGGAGGAGCCAATATTGTTCTTGGCAGAAAGAGCCGCAAGTTCGAGCTGCTGAAGCGCTTGCTCTCGTTGCTCACTGAGCTGACGAATCTGAGCTTCCTGCTTCTTCACTTCCGCACGACGCGCCCCCCCGGTGAAGAGCGGGAATGACAACTCAATTCCGAAGGTCATCTGATTCTCCCGATCTCGTTGTTGAAAGGAGGAGCGTGATTGCACTCGATCAGCCCCAGCAGAGAGCACGACATCAGGAACGTAGAATCGACGTTTCTTTTGGCGCAAGAGGATTCCCTGTCCCACCAATCCAAAGTCAAAACTTGCCAGTTCTGGAGAGGCCCGTACGGCATACTGCCTCAGAAACGAACCAAATCGTTCAAACTCAGAAAGATTCCAAACAAGATCCTTCAGCCGGTCCCCTAAGAAGTAAAATTCATTGTCAAGAAGATTGATATCCTCAAGTTCCCAAACCTGCTCTCTTGGCGTGCCCATGACTTGATTCAGAGCAATCATGGCATTCTTCACTTGGTAATCTCGTTGGATAAGCGCCGCCCGGTTTCGTGCTTGATCGCGTTGCCAACGAAAAACCTCTGAGGGCTCGGCCGCACCAATATCAAGCCGGAGTTTTGCCAGCGACAAATTGTTCTCGGTCAGAGTTAAGTTTTCTTGCTCGATCGCTCGAAGGGCACGAGCGCTCAAGACTTCGAGATACGCACCAACCGCCTCAAAGATCACATCCAACCGTCGCGATTCGAGTTCTAATTCGGCCGACTTGACGGCTCGCTTCTGAGCCCTCCAAGCACTGATGACCGAGTCACTGTAAAGGAGTTGCCTCAACTGTAATCCCAAACTGCCTTGCCGAGCATAGTCTGGCGTCAGCATCGGGTTAATAATATCTGAATAGCGCGTGCCTCCATAACGCGCGATAAGGTCTGCGGAAGGCAGCAAATTACTTCGGGTAATGGCGAGTTCTTCACGGCGAATCACCGGGTCTTCCGTCGCAATCAACACAGCAGCGTTTTCATCCCGCGAACGTTCCATGGCCTCTCGAAGCGTCAACGGAAGACTATCGATATTCGCTTCGGTATTGATGAATTCTGCCTCAAACGAAATATCATAATCAGGCGACCAATCGGTAAGCCGAGCCGTTCCCAGATTGATCACCTTTCGGTCTTGGAGAGGAAGGTAAACAGGGAGAGAGTCTGTCCCCACCCCCTTCAGCAGCTGGTGGATATTGAGAGCAATCCGCCGGGCTACAGCCGAACGCGTATCCGATTCCATACCTGCCATCGCCCCGAGCTTTACATCGAGAAGGCCCCACATCGAGACAGTGGGAATCCCCCGTTTCGCCAATGCGAGAAAGAGAGCCTCCCGTTCTGAGTCAATCATTCGCGGTTGTAGCGCCACATACATGGCTTCGATATTATCCGGTAAAGACTGAAGCGTTTCTTCAGCGGTCAACGCGGCTCCCACAACCTTCAAGGTCACATCTAACTCTGATTCAAAATGTGCGGTCCCGGCCTTGAGGACGCTCAATCGCTCGATGATTGGTTTATCGATCAGAATATGAATTGTCTCCGGAGCTACAAGGCGCTTCAAAAACTCGAGATCTGCCTGGACCCGTTGCGGGTTCGTGATAAACGTATAGTTGTGGAACCCTGACGCACCTCCCTTGGTTATCTTCATCAACGAGAGATCCACCATCTGAAGCGCACCCCCGATGACCGGTTTCACCCGCTTGGACGACTCCATGCTTGAGACTAACTCAGTGGCAATCACCCCAGCCGTATAAATGAGGTCGATCTCAGAATCTGCCATCGCCTGGTCGATCATTCCTTCAATCGCCTCGAAATCGCCCTTGGCATTGAGGCTTTGATCAAAAGTAACGAGGTAAGAATCCTGCGCGAGAGGCATCAACTCGCCGATAAATCGAGTCACCATGGCATCGAAACACCAAGAGTCATCATCGCGAATGATGGCAACGCGATGTTCAGGCAGATTCGCAGACCATAGGTCGCCAGCGAAGAGCGCCACGAGAAGCATCCCGATCAAGATACGACCACGGCAAGGCGCACCTCCAAGAGATCTTCGATTCGGCAACAAGCAACGATTAACGACACTTTCCACTAGCATGATTAAGGGTTCTTAACAAAAAGGGCCTTACTTAGTCACGATTCTTCCTTGAAATCGCCAAAACACCCCTTCAAGTTCTTGCCTATGAGTCTAATGCCTCGTATCCAGTCAACGTTGTTAACAGCCCTTGGCGCCTGCGTCGTCATGGGCCTAGGGTCCACCGATTCGGCACTTGCCGCTAATCCCCAGCTTCTCATGAAAACATCTCTCGGGGAAATCACCCTTGAGCTCAATGAGGAAAAAGCGCCGATATCTACCTTAAATTTCATTAAGTACGCTCAAAGTCGATACTATGATGGAACGATTTTCCACCGCGTCATGCCGACCTTCATGATCCAAGGCGGTGGATTTAATAAAGAGATCGACAAGAAGACCAAGGGCATGCGCCCCCCCATCAAGAATGAATGGAAGAACGGGCTCAAGAACGTCCGTGGCTCAATCTCTATGGCTCGACTTGGACGCCAACCCGATTCTGCTACCTCCCAATTCTTTATCAACGTCGTGGACAACGCGATGTTAGACCAGCCCAACGACGGTGCTGGCTACGCGGTATTCGGCAAAGTAAGCAAAGGGCTCGACGTCGTCGATAAGATCCGCAATACAGAAACCGCATCCCATCCGAAGTACGGCGGCGGAAGATCCAAAGTCGTCCCTGTCACTCCAGTCGTTATCGAATCGGTACGCCTCGTCGGTGACTACGACATCACCCAACTAGAAAGCAAAGTAAACAAAGTGGAAGAAGAAGCAAAAAACGCCATCGCAAACGCCGCAGAACAAGGAAAAGCCTTTTTGGAGAAAAACGGAAAGCGTCCTGACGTCAATACCACGGCCACTGGCTTGCAACACCGCGTGATTACCGCGGGAACCGGCGCCAGCCCTAAAGCAACGGACCGCGTAACGGTCCACTACCGTGGTAAGCTTATTGATGGAACAGAATTCGACAGTTCCTATAGCCGAAACGAACCAGCCACATTCCCTCTAAACGGAGTGATCCCAGGTTGGACAGAGGGGCTTCAATTGATGAAAGAGGGTGGCAAATCAGAGCTCTTTATCCCATCTGAACTCGGTTATGGCGCTCGAGGTGCCGGCGGAGCCATCCCTCCTCATGCAGCGCTCATTTTTGAAGTTGAGCTGTTGAAGATCAACTAAGAGTGATCGAATCGGGATTCACGTCCCAAAATGCTATGAACGAGCGGCCTTCTAGAAACATCTCTGGCAGGCCGCTTTTCATTGAAGGAGAGAACCTCGCCTCCGGAGGACAAGACAACAGAGGCCGCTTTTGTCTTCTTTTCGTCGTCGCTTTTCTACTGATTGGCTCCGTCATCGGCCTGAGTGAACCGATCTCGTTCTCCCCCGTTCAAGTCGCACTCGTCAGCGACCATCGAACCATTGAGCCAGGCAAACCCTTCCTGGTCGCCATCCACCAAGACATCCAACCGGGATATCACACCTATTGGAAAAATGCGGGAACCGTCGGACTTGCTTCGTCGATAAAATGGATTCTTCCAGACGGATTCACTGCCGGCCCACTCCAGTGGCCGATTCCAGAAATAAGCCAGATGGCAGACTATCGCGTTTGGGCCTACCGTGATGAAGCCCTACTCGTAACAGAAATCACGCCACCAGCTGACCTCCCACTGAACCATGAATACACTCTCAGTGGTAAGGCTTCTTGGATGTGTTGTGGCAAAAAGTGCTACCCTGGATTTGACACCATGAGTGTCACGGTCACATCTGGGAAAACTGCAAGGCAAGCCCTCGACTGGCAGCCCCGTTTCAGACGCGTCTTGAACGAGCAACCTAGCCCCGCTGAATCGTGGTCCCTAAAAGCGGAACGACGAGGGGAACACTACCAGCTTACCGTAACCCCCTTAGACCCATCCCAGGTGTCCAACATTCGTGACGTGTTTTTCTTCGGCTATGAACGCCAAGTCAGTTCAGACAAGGCCCAGAAGGTCACTCTGACACCCACGAGTCTCGTCATCACAATGGAGCACGAGGAATTCAGTGGTGAAGACCGGGACCGACTTACAGGCATGCTCGTGTCATCAACGCCCTGGCAAGCCGCGTTCCCTCAGAGTCCACTACTCGTCGATGTCCCCCTCGTAATCAAGGACGATTCCAACGAGTGAGAATACGGCTCATTGGAGCCATGAGCGCAATTATAGCAAGGAGGTAGCGGCAGTGAAATCACCCACCCCCCTTCTCCTATCCCTTCTTGGTCTCTTAATTCTCGCGGGCGCGTTCGGCCTTTTCACCTCAAGTGAACGGAAGCAGCCCAAGGTTCCTGAGGCGGAATCAAACACACCTCCTACCCCAGTCGACTATGAGATTCAAAGTGCTCAGTGGGACGCCAGCGTCTGGGCTCCAGAACTCTTAGGGCAAGAATATGGGGCGGTCATCGAACGCTTATGGGATGCATTACGATCCGATAACGCACCAATTTCAACCCTCCTTGCACTCCCTCTCGACACGCTCGAGTTCGGGACTTTCTCTCCAACTGAGTCCATCCAGCACGAAATTCACCGGCGAGAATTACAAGCGAATCCAGAGGCATCACCGCGAACGGATTGGAGAACAGCGTTTCAAGAAATCCACGATCTCGAATTCGATCTGGAGCAAATGGAGTTTCGCCACATTCGCTTCTGGCTCAGCCAAGATCAGGCCCCTCACTCACACATTTCATTCACACTCCACAGTCGCAAGCAGGAATCGGAGACCCGTCACATTCTTCGCGGAATAATCGAAATCCGCTGGCGCCCCAAGATCGAACCGTCGCTCAGTGCACTGCATTCCGCAAAAATCATCAGCGCGGAACACCTATTCCGAATCGGCCCTCCCCCCTTTGGTCATGTCATTCCTGCCGATCTCACTCCCAGCCGGGATTCACAAGTATTGGAACCGAACCTTCAACTTCATGATCTCGACCACAATGGCCTCTCGGAAATCGTCATCGCTCGAATCAATCAGGTTTACTGGAATCAGGGACAAGGAAAATTCAACAAGACCCCACTCTGTGATTTCCCCCTGCCCTTTCTCAATAACGGTCTCTTCGAGGATTTCGATGGCGACGGGACCACGGACTTTCTAGCGTTCAACGCTACCGGCCTTGCTCTTTTTGTTGGCACGGAAGACGGCCGATTCCCAACACCGCCAATCGAGGCCTTCACGCCTCCCGCCGAACTGAAGAACCCATTCATGCTCACCGCTGGGGACGTGGACGGAGACGCGGACCTCGATGTTTGGCTCGCCCAATACCGAAGCCCATATCAAAACGGACAAATGCCGAGCCCGCCTGACGATGCCAATGACGGCTATCCCTCGCATCTCTTGATCAACGACGGGAAAGGCATGTTCTCAGATCAAACCACTCAAGCAGGCCTTGCTTCAAAGCGGTTTCGCCGAACCTACAGCGCTTCCTTTTTTGACTATGATAACGACCAAGATCAAGATCTGATCGTGATCAGTGATTTTGCCGGGATCGATATCTATCAAAACCAAGGCGCTGGCGGATTCCTCGAAGCCAGTCCATTGATACACTCCGATCGGCATGCCTTTGGCATGGCACACTGTTTCGCCGACTTCAATCTCGATGGTCATCGAGATATTCTCATGATCGGAATGAATGCGCCCACCGCGACACGCCTTGATCACCTTCAACTCGAGATTCCGAGCACGAACACACGCCGAGTGATGAGAGCAGCAATGAACTTCGGGAACCGGCTATACCTCCAGAACGAAACTGGCTTTCACCAGAGTGAACCGGGACAGGCCCTAGCACAAACAGGCTGGTCTTGGGGTGTCGCCCCCGGTGACTTCGACAATGATGGGGATGAAGACATCTACATCGTCAACGGCCATATCACGGCACAGTCGGTCGCAGACTATGAAAAAGATTTCTGGCTATACGATATTCACCTCGGGAACTCGGATGAGAACGAGCCCTTGGCCCAGTTCTTCGAATCAAAGCAACAGAAAGCACGCAGTACGGGTGCTTCTTTCGGCGGGCATGAACTAAATCGATTCTTCCTCAACCTCGGAAATAGCAACTATCTCGAAGTGGGCTATCTCATGGGAATGTCCTTGTCTATCGACTGCCGAAACTTGGTCGCAGATGACCTCGATGGAGATGGGAAACTCGAGTGGCTTCTGACCAGCTTCGAGACCTGGCCAGAAGCCAAACAGGCGCTCCACCTTTTCCCCAACTTCACCGAGACTAAAGGAAATTGGATTGGCGCTCGGCTTCGCGGGGCAAGGGATGTCCCAGTTTCGGGAGCGGTTGTCAGGATTCAGACGTCCGCAGGCACTCAAGAACGGTATCTGGTCAATGGAGACTCGTACCGCAGCCAACGAGCCAACACCGTTCATTTTGGAATCGGAGCAATTAATACCGTCGAGACGCTTTCAATCCGCTGGCCAACGGGCTTAGAGAGTATTCTGCCCGCCCCCCAAATAAATACCTACCACGAAATCTCGGCGGAACAATCGCCTCAGAGCTCAAACTGATAGAGACCGCGGAGGCGAGCCGCATGTTCGTCGTAGGCAGCCTCAAACAAATCGGTCGCTCGTTCGGCACCAACCAGAGCACTGGCAGTCAGGACCTTCGGCGGTTTCCCCCCTGCGACGAGACGCTCTGCCACTTCAGCTTTGATCGCATTGATGACTAAGCACCCCCCGACGGTCGAGCCCGGACTTACGGGAGTGTCAAGACCATCGATCTTCACCATCGCGTCGCCTGCCGGCGCCCCCGTATCGAGCACGAGATCCGCACAGTCCTGTAATTTCTTTCCACTCGGATGCCGGCTTGACGACACGTCGGCATGCTGCTTGCTCACCAAGGCCACCACCTTGACCCCTCGCTGTTGGAAGCCCTGCGCCATTTCAATGGGCACCACATTGCAACCGCTCGAAGAAACAACCAGTGCTGTGTCTTGCTCCGTCACGGTGTAGTTACGGAGAATACGATCCGCCAAACCAATCGTGTTCTCCAAGAACATCGCCTGACGTTGTCCGTTGGCTCCAACGACACCATTGTGAAAGGTCAGAGATAGCTCAACGATCGGATTAAAGCCAGGAAACGAACCATACCGTGGCCACATCTCCTCGACCATGATTCGACTGTGCCCCGAACCGAATAGATGCACCATTCGCCCAGCCAATATCGATTTTCCGAACCAATCAGCCGCTTGTTGAATTGCAGCCTCCTGAGCGGAAACCGTATCGACAATTTCACGTGCCCGATTGATGTATGCGGCAGTTGCTCCCATGAAAAACCCTTCTTCGAATCGCCTTTTTCTTAATGGCTCCAACTCAGGAACCATTCATACAAGGCAGGGTTGTCATAGGACTCAGTCCAAGAGTTATGCCCCACACCCGGGTAAACGGTTAGTTTGATTTCGCGGGCCCCACGCTCTAGCAACGAGATCATCCGATAAGCCTCAGAGACCCGCACCACCGAGTCGGCTCCACCATGAAAAACCCAAATAGGAAGCGCTTTCAGAGCTTCCTTGTGCGCTTTTGTTCCCAAGACAAACTCAATGAAATTTCCTCCCCCACAAATTGGCGCCGCAGCCGCAAAGCGCTCTGGTGCTCGGGCAATCAAACTCCACGTTCCAAAGCCACCCATGCTCAGCCCAGACACATAGATCCGATCCGAATCGACACGATATTGATTTTCGATCGAAGTAATCAGACGGAGCAAGACTTCCGCATCCCAAATCTCACCACTAGGACACTGAGGGGAAACAACGATAAACGGCAACGAGTGCCCAGCATCGACTAATTTTGGAGGTCCGTGGGTCTTAACGAGATCGAGATTGTCCCCTCGTTCTCCGGCACCATGGAGAAAGAGAAGCAAGGGGAAACCTTCGCCCCTCGGCTTATAGTCCTCGGGAAGGTAAATTAAATAGTCATAGCTAATTGGTTTGTCGATCGCAGCAACGAACGAACCCGCACTTTGCTTTCCTGGCTCGGCCGCAGAAAGAAAGACAGCGATGTTTGCGATGAGGAGGGGTAACAACAACCTTATACCTAATGGGCGGAACATGACCACTTCTTCGCGAATCCCTTCCCAAATGTCAAGCCAGGCCAAAGAACGCACAAACCATATTTGACGGTATCGCTTCAGACCGCTAGATTTTAGCCAGTCGCAACTATGATCGCTTCGCGAACCAAAAAAAACACCACGAGCACTGCCGGATTTCGGGTTGGGGATGAACGCCTCATCAAATTGACTGACAGTGCCGGGAATAAAGTCAACTCTCTCCTCACCAAGCAAGGACGTCCCCAAGGCGTGCTCCGCGTGGCTGTAATTGGCGGCGGATGTTCCGGTCTGCAATACAAGATGGATTTGCAAGATGCCCCAGCAAATCGGGACATTCTTGTGGAGTCTTCTGGAATCCGGGTTGTTGTTGACCCTAAAAGCGCGCTCTACGTCACGGGCTCGGAATTGGACTTCGTTGATGCCCTTCAAGACGGAGGGTTCAAAGTCAACAACCCAAATGCCGCCACGAGCTGCTCCTGCGGCGAAAGCTTCAGCGCCTAAATCGTGACACTTCGCTCTGCTTCTCTTTTGCACTCTTAGGCGCAACGCAATGCATTCGCAACCTGAACGCAATACCGAGAGAAACGCATTTGCGATCCTAGGGATCGCCAAGAGTCCATGGATTGATCCTGCTGAGATTAAGGAACGCTATCTCGAAGCAGCCAAAAAAGCCCACCCAGACAAGCAGGAAGGGCCACCCAATACCGTGGGCGGCTCGGAACCGATGTCCACGGAGGTTAACGAGGCGTTTAAGATCTTGGAGAATGATGCCACTCGAATCGCTCATCTCGTGAAGCTCGAGACCGGAAGTGATCTTTCTCAAAGCAGACAAGTCCCGGAGGATCTAGTCGACCTATTTATGACCTTGAGCCCTCTGTTTCATGAAGCAGACCAGCTCATTAGAGCCCTAAAATCGGCCGAATCCCCTATGCTCAAGGCCCGACATTTCCTGACTGCAAGCCCCTTAACATCAAAGCTTTCTGCAATTCAAGAGCAGCTCAATGAACGGCTCCAATCCGTCCAAGCCAAACTCAAGGAAGTCCATCATTTATGGATCAAGCCAGAGCCTCAGGAAAAATCCGAGCTCCTCGATACTCTCACTCAGATCCATAGCACTCTCTCCTACGTCCAACGCTGGCGAGACACCATCAACGAAAAGAGCTTCGAGTTGACCCCGGGCTGAGCTCCTAGGCCGCAAACGTTCCGACATAAGAGACAAAAAGTCTCAAACCGGGTCAGATCTGCGCCTTTATTGTCACTCTGGGCAATTCTGAATGGATCAATCGTCGCCTGGTTTCAGACATGCCGGACTAGCCTTCCCGATGAATTTTCCCAAATCACTTGCAACGAACAATGAGGAATCAACCTAACCCCTAGAGTTTTAAGATCTTAGGTTCAACAAAATAGAAAAACTCACGCTTAGCGCCAATAAAATCTCAACAAAAATCGCAGTTGGCATCAACTCTGCTACCTCTCAGGCATGGACAACGTGCTCAACATACAATCATTCGAAAGAACCGATTCGAGCATGCCAGCCTTCGGCGCCCTCAGCGCGCTGAATAAAAAGGCCTATCTATGTCCCACTTCGCACTGGACTTGAGGTTCAGTGTCCTGCTTGAGATAAGAAATATCGTCCGGCGATTTGACGATCCATCAAATCGCCGGATCTTCTTGTACACAGCTCACATTCTCAGAATACATCGTTGAAGCATCCCTCTGAAGCTTCAACGAGAGAGCGTTGGACGGAGATAGTGATAACGCTCACCCCATGCCATCACCATCAAAGGATATAGCGATTCGAAAAGGCGATTGTAGGTCAGCCAAAAGGGTTCTCTGTGATCAATGGTATGTCCCATTTCGTTCTCGTGGCCCGGAATAATCAATTGCGGACGGAATCCATCGGCCAAACGATGAATATCCGTCGACCAACAATTGGGCATTAGCACATCAATGGCATAGTGTTTGTGAATCTCATCGATCCACACAAAATCATTCTCATTTGATTGATCGCCGGTTTGAACAAACGAAAATCCCTCAGGAGTGATGACAACCGGAACGTTGTTTTCAATATCAGAACCTTGATGCCCCGGATAAACCGTGACCTTGAGTGACACCGCTCCTCCCTTCACCTTAAGCAAATGCTGCTTGTGAGGAATTCGATCCAGATGGGTAATCTCCGTGTGAATGGGTTTTCCCCGCCAGATCTCGGGCGGGGCGACGACGGGTTTGCCCTGATCTAAAAAAAGTCGCGCCACCGATTCGTCAGCATGATCCCGATGACGATGACTGATAAACAGCACATCGCAGTGCCCGGCGATTTTTGCCACTAAATCGTCAGGCAGCCCAAATCCCTCAACACCGCGTAGGCGCCCCCGCACCAAATCAAACGCCAGGGTCACCGAGGCCGTTCGAATAACGAAGGTCTCATTGTAGAGTTTCCAAATCATTGCCCCTTTCGAAACTCTGGTTGTTTCGATTTCGCGAAGAGAGCGTTCGATTCGATACCGTAAGAATTCTTGCACAGAGGCTCGTTTCGGAGCGTCTTGCTCATGCATGACACCATCCAACATATAGAGAGCCATCTTCCGCTCCATTGGCTCTGGCAACTGAGGTGGATACTTCACGAATGCTTGGTCAGCAAGGTCAAGCGTCCGCCGCGCTTGAGCTTCGAGAAATCCATCCACATCTCCCCACCAGTCGAAGCGATCATGCACCTTCGGATCATAGAGTCGCCCAGAGGGTTCTGCTGCAACCAACGAACCTCCCAAGGTAGAAAGGAGCAGGAAGGCTTTGATGCCCCGTCGAATCGTATCACTCATTCCACGACTATCTCATCAATGAATAAAAGTTCAATCCTGCCGAATTCGCCATACGATGCCAAAGTCACGAACGACTACGCTAAGATAGATTGCACGACATCTCCGTGCACATCGGTCAATCGAAAATCCCGACTCGCATAGCGATAGGTCAAGCGCTCGTGGTCCATCCCCATCAGATGAAGAATCGTCGCATGCAAATCATGAATGTGAACAGGATTCTCAACCGCCTTGAATCCAAACTCATCGGTCGCTCCGTGCACCGTTCCACCTTTCACCCCCCCCCCAGCCAGCCACATGGAGAAGCCGTAGTGATTGTGGTCACGCCCCATCTTAGAAGCATCTCCGTTGCGGGTTTCGACGGTGGGCGTGCGACCAAACTCTCCCCCAAACACTACGAGCGTTTCGTCCAACATGCCGCGCTCTTTGAGATCCGATAAAAGCGCGGCGATTCCCTGAGAACACTCGCGGGCAAGCTTTCGATGGTTTTTTTCGATCTCGTCATGATTATCCCATGGTTGCCACTTCCCGTGCCACACCTGTGTAAATCGAACCTCTCGCTCGGCCAGGCGCCGGGCAATCAACAGCTGACGAGACTGAACGGACGTTCCATATCGATCTCGAGTTCGCGCGGATTCTTTCGACAAATCGAAGGCATCAGAAGCCTCCATCTGCATTCGGTAGGCCTGTTCAAAGCTCTGGATCCGAGCTTCCAATTGAGGATCGAAACCTCGTGCCTCCTGGTGCCGCGCGTTCAAGAACTGCAACAGATCCACCTGCCGACGCTGCCCCTTAAGATCAAGACGGGGATTGCGAATATTCTCCACAAGTTTCTCCACCGTTTCATACTGGGTATTGACATAGGCGCCTTCATAAATACCAGGCAGGAACGACGAGCGCCAATTGTCAGGGCCCTTGACAGGGTGCCCTTCAGGGCACATAGCAATGAACCCTGGCAGATTTTGATTCTCAGTTCCCAGGCCGTAGGTCAGCCATGACCCCATGCTCGGCCGCGAGAGCGTGTTGTCTCCGCAGTTCATTAGCATCAGCGCGGGTTCGTGATTAGGCACATCCGAGACCATGGATCTCAAAACGCACAAGTCATCTGCATGCTCCCCTAACTCAGAAAAAAGCTCACTGATGGGCAACCCACACTGCCCATAGCGCTCGAACGAAAACGGCGAACCAAACGCAGCCCCTGTCGGTCGTTCCGTTACCAGATTCGGCGAAGGCAACGGCTTACCATCGTGGCGAGACAGCAGGGGCTTGGGATCAAAGGAATCGACATGAGAAAGACCGCCATTGAGAAAAATATGAATCACCCGTTTGGCTCGCGGAGCAAAATGAGGCGAACGGGGACGAAGCGCGCTTTCCGTCTTCGCTGAGGCCAGGGAAAGATTCGATCCGAACAAGGGCCCCAAGCCCAACATGCCAAACCCCATTCCGGCCCGCCGAAGGAGGTCCCGCCGAGAGAAGAGAGGGGATGGATTAGCAACGGTTGCCATTACAAGTCGATTAGTTCACGAAAAGAAATTCGTTGGAAAGAATTAAGGTCTGCGCCAAAGAAACGAGTGGATGCGAGGGAAGGATCGCTTCCTCGCTGGAGCTGTCTCTTATACACATCTCCGAGCCCACGAGACCTCTCTACATCTCG
>OJGU01000201.1_pt1 | contig 39747 bp, 26 predicted proteins | sample 1594741 | NCBI WGS metagenome assembly OJGU01 (sample SAMN05416841, study PRJEB24817) | seawater metagenome | isolation source: Sea water | place: Canada:Atlantic | collected 2013-07 | reverse complement strand
TCGTCGGCAGCGTCAGATGTGTATAAGAGACAGCCTATTTGGGTGATTACGCCACGCTCTTTGGCATCAACGGATTTCCTGAAGAATCCCAGCGCATTTATGAATTGATTCGGCCGGAAGAAGGATTGCGAACGGCTCGTGAGTTCTACAATCAGGCGAAATCTGCCGCCCAACAGGGCCAGTTGGAACAGGCGATTGAATTCTATCAGAATGCCGTTCGTATTGATCCAGAATATGGGCGCGCCTTGACAGGACTTGGGGCGATCTTCCTCAATCAAAAACGAGTAGATGAGGCCGAAGCACTCTTCGAGAAGGCGATTAGTATTGATCCGAATCATGCAACGGCATTGATTAACCTTGCTACCATTGAGCAAATGCGAGGAGAGGTGGAAAGTGCCATCGCTCGATTGAAGCGAGTGATTAGCATCAACCCGGAGTATCATGAGGCCTATCTTAGCCTTGGATCTGTGTTGGCTTCGATGAGGCAATACGATGAGGCAATTCAGCACATGGAGAAGGGAGTTGAGCTCAATCCGAAGTCGGTGATCGGGCAGCTCAATTTGGCGAAAGCCTATGGAGCCAGGGGGCGCCTTGAGGAGTCGGAAGCCGGTTATCGCACGGTTATGGCGCTCGATCCGCGAATGCCATATCCTCACTATGGATTAGGCAATCTCCAGGCTCTTCAAAAAGACCACCGGGCTGCCGTGGCATCCTATCAAAAGGCAATTTCGCTTGGGGCCAAAAATGCCGCGACTCTGACCAAACTTGGATTGTCCTTGATTGCCCTAGGAGACAAAGAGCCAGGGATTGGTGCCCTGAAGAGCGCCCTAGAGATTGACCCTCGATATCCCAGTGCAATTCAAGCACTCCAGAGCCTGGGGGCCTTCGGCGAATAAGCCGTCTGGAGCCGTTAAACCTGAGTCATTGCTTTCATTAGTTCACGAGCCTCTGACTCGGCATCTTGGGGGGACGAAACTGTGTCGGCGACTGCTTGCAGAAAGAACATTCGGACACGCTCTCGAAAACGGCGGATCCCTGATTTGAAGGCTTGCTCCGTCATATTGACCGATGCGGCTGCTTCAGCGTAGGAGGATCCGCTTGCCCGTGGCATGAGATGGGGCTTATAGATCTCAAATCGTTCTAGATGCCCTCGCTCGGCCATTTCTTCGCGGACCCGATCAAGGGTTGATTCAAAGGTTGTTCGCGCCCATTGCTGGTCGTAGGCCTTATCCGGGGAAGCGTCAGCGGAGTTGCTGGCTTGAAAGCGATCTTCCTCAAACTCGTCGAAGGAGCAAAAATCAATCTCTCCGCCTCGTTTTTGACGCTTTGATTTTTTCCACTGATTGGCGAGGAAATTCTTGATGGCTGTCTTGAGAAAGGTGCGAAAGCGGCCCCGATTCTCGTCCGCTTGATCAAAGTAACCCTTATCGATGACGGTATAAAAGAATTCCTGAGTAAGATCCTGCGCTTCGTCGCTTTGATAGCCACGAGCGCGGATAAAATGAAAAATAGGGCGCCAGTAGGTGCGGCAAAGTGTCTCGAGAGCCGCTCCTGCATCGGACGACCCCTTGGCACGGGCCTGCATCACGAGACTCCAGTGGGTTGTCTGAAATCCAACCCCACCGTCCCTGACTTCATTTCTCGCTTTATCCATTATCTCGGTGTTCCCAAGAAGTCGTGTCTTGAATCTTGAAGGAGCCGTATAAAGCGACCTTAGACGCTCTCATGACGACTGAAAAGGCACAAAATAGCGACATGATCGCGCTGGAATAGGTCGCTTTTCCTGCTCTCGCTTAAGGCGAACCGAAAAGAATAAGAAAAAATCGATTCGCCGCGGAACCTTTTCGAAAACACGTTTCAGAATAGGGAGACGGCCTATGGGCCGGTGAAACAATATCCTTAAGTGCATGATGTCCCTATGAGAATAGAAAGAATGAAAAACGGTCTGATACTCGGCATCCTTGTGGCTGCCTCTTTGAGCATTGGCTCAGCAACCGAACTTGCCGCAGCTAAGAATGATAAGAGTGGTGCCAGCGACGAGGTGGGCGGCAGTGGTAAGAAAACGGGCGGTCCTCTAGTAGTGACGAGTTTCGAGCTCGCTACAGACGACATGGGACGGCAAATAGCCGTCGTTAGTGGACTGAATCTTGTTAAGAACAAGAAGACAGAAATGAAGGATTTTGCCGTATCGATATTTTTTCCTGGCGGACAACTTCTTCAACTAGAGGTCCTCTATTTTGATAAAGAAGCAGAACAACTGCTGGTCGATTTTCCGGTGATCATCGAGGAGTTTCCTGGCAATTTTCTCCTCTCAGTGACTGGAAAAGAGAAGGGGAGATCGGATTCCTTCGTAGTCACCTTGGGGTCGACTGGAGATGTTGGCGCCCAAGGCCCTCAAGGCGAACAGGGACTTCAAGGCCCACAGGGTGAGCAAGGACTCACCGGAGATGTTGGTGCCCAAGGCTCCCAAGGCGAACAAGGGATTCAAGGCGAAAAGGGGGCGCAAGGAGTGCAAGGTGAACAAGGACTGACTGGAGACGTTGGTGCCCAAGGCCCACAAGGCGAGCAAGGGATTCAAGGCGAACAAGGCTTCACCGGAGATGTTGGTGCCCAAGGCCCACAAGGGATCCAAGGCGAACAGGGGTCTCAAGGCCCACAAGGTGAACAAGGCCTCACCGGAGATGTTGGTGCCCAAGGTCCGCAAGGCGAGCGAGGGATTCAAGGGGAACAGGGGCCTCAAGGCTCGCAAGGTGAACAAGGCCTCACCGGAGATGTTGGCGTCCAAGGCCCGCAAGGCGAGCAAGGGATCCAAGGCGAACAGGGACCTCAAGGCCCACAAGGTGAACAAGGACTCACCGGAGACGTCGGCGCCCAAGGTCCGCAAGGCTCGCAAGGTGAACAAGGGGTTCAAGGCTTTCCTGGAGTTAATGGCCTGCCTGGAGCACCTGGAGTCGCAGGCCCGATGGGGCCTCAAGGTCCACAGGGACTTCAGGGTGCTGAAGGAAAGATCGGGCCCACAGGGCCTGCTGGGACGTCTCCCTTTGGGTTGGATGGCTCAAATGCATTCTATACAGATGGAGGACTAGGTATTGGCACATCAGAACCTTCCGCTGCTCTAGAAGTCGAAACCGGGGTGTTCGGTACTCCAGTAATCAATCAGGCTCAGGCCGATTTCAATGGAGGGGTTACGGATCTAAGTATTCTGACTGTGTGGCAGTCCTTCAAACCAACGAGCGATGGCGTTCTAAAGCGAGTTTCATTGGGCGCTCGCTCACCGCTAGCCAGCAAGACTGTGTTGGTGGGGTTCAAGATCTATGAGGGACAGGGGACCGGGGGGACACTGCGTCGGAACCAGTCCGTAGAATTCCGCCCCACATGGGGGCAGGATTTCGAACTCAATTCAGGAATGCCGGTGATTGCGGGTGAAACCTATACCTACGAAATCATCGTCCCAAGAGTTGATACGCCTTGGTTGAGACACTCGACAAATGATCCCTACTCACGCGGGAGGGCCTTTAACGGGAGTCGTCGAGATCTTGTTTTTGGAATTTACATCGCCTTGCCGGAGCGAGATACGACCCTGTTTGTTAATAGCGGACGAGTGGGTGTGGGCACAGCAACGCCCGGCTATGAACTTGATGTCAATGGTCGGATTCGGGGCACGCTTATCAGTCCTAGCGATGCTCGTTGGAAAGAAGATGTTCGCCCCTTATTCAATGCTTTGGATACGGTATCCCAGCTCAGCGGAGTATCTTACGATTGGAAACGAGAGGAGTTTCCTGCTCAAAGCTTCCCTGCCGGACGGCAGTTGGGATTGCTGGCGCAGGAAGTCGAAGCGGTCGTGCCGGAATTGGTCTTCACGGATCAAGAGGGAATGAAGGGGGTCTATTATCAGAGTTTGACACCCTTGTTGATTGAGGCGGTCAAAGAACTGAGGCAGGTGAATGCCACAGTGAATGACCGAATCAAGAGCCTTGAGGAAGGGCGCTAACCGTCGTCCGAAGTCAAAAGGCGCGCTTATAGCGCTGCTCTAACATCGCTCGCGACAGTTCGCCGAAATCGGTGGGCTGTCGCGTTCCTCTTTTAGTTTCGAGTCGACTTTGTTTCGTCGTCATGATCCGAGGCCTTGAAGCTGAAAGGCGAAGGCTGCGATGCCGGTTTCGGCAAGGCGCGTGAGTTGCTTGGTGGCGTTCTCAACTTCTTCGCTGTCTTTGATCTCAGTAACCTCTGTGACTTGGAAGAGTCTTGTGAGGAGGGCAAAAAAGATCGTCTCAATCCCTGCATCGGTGGGGGCTTCGAGACCGGAGCGGGTTGAGGTTTTTTCGATCGCTTCAGGAGGGAAGTTAAATCCCGCAAGCTTGCCATTATAATAGCAGGCTAGGAGTTGGTGGAACTGTTGGTCATCGAAGAGCAGGGAATAGGTCGATAGTGAGGGCTCCTTCGTGGCAAGCATAGTGAGGCTGTCTTTGAGGGATTGGTAGGTCTGATGGATATCACTTGCAGATCCCTGGCCATGTTTTGAGTGGGCTTCATGGAGGAGAATCGATCCAAGAAAGGCCGTGAATTCATAGATGATCGCTCCCAAATCTAAGATGACGGTATGAGTGTCATGGATTTCTTTGCAGCATTGATTTGCGATTGAATTGCTGGATTCAGCGAGCAGTGCTGCCGCTTGACGAAAATAGTTCTCAGGATCCGGGACTGGGGTTTTAGATTCCATAGCGTTCGTTTTCTAGAGATTGAACGACGAAAAGAAATCTTTCAAAAGAATCCGTCTTTCCGAGCAACAATCTCGCGTCATCGGCTTTACAATAGTGGCTTGCTCGCTATAAGAGTCTTTTTTCGAAGGATGCGATTAACAGAGCTATGAACGAATCTAAGAACACATGACCGCTCGCTGGCCAAAAAGCGATCGTTACCGGAGCTAGTAAGGGGATCGGCGCGTCCATTGCGCTGGGAATGGCAAAGTCTGGAGCTGATGTTGCCATCAACTATCGTGGTTCAGAGGCCGAGGCGGAAGGGGTTGCCGAAGCATGCCGGGAATTTGGGGTGCGGGCTCGTTTGGCTCAGGCTGATGTGGGAGTCCAGAGTGAAGTGGAGCGGATAGTCGCTGAAACCGAAGAGGATTTTGGTGGACTCGATATCGCGGTGTCCAACGCGGCTAACAGTGATCGTGAGCTCTTTTACGAGGCCGATATGAGTGGCTTTGAGCGGACGGTTCAAATCACTATGTGGGGGGCGTTTTATCTGCTGAGAGCTGCCAGTCGTCGTATGATCGCATCGAAGACACGGGGGAGTATCGTCATCATTAGTTCGCCGCACAGTTGGTGGCCGGTCCCTGGAGCGATGGCCTATAACATGTCAAAGGCCGCCATCGATCAGATGGCTCGAACAGCGGCAACCGAGCTTTGTTCAAAACGGATTAGGGTGAACATGGTTCAGCCAGGATGGATCGATACGCCCGGGGAACGAAAATTCTTTGAAGAGGACAAAATTCAAGATCTCGGATCAAAGCTTCCTTGGAGACGACTTGGCAATCCTGAAGAAATTGCCCGTGGCGTTGTTTTTATGTGCGATCCGGCGAGCGACTATGTTACGGGAAGCTCTTTGCAGATCGATGGAGGAATTCAATTACCTGTTGCGGAGATGCATCGGCTCGAAACGCCAGATGCCGTTCCGGGTAAATAGTCAGGAGACCCTCCTTGAAAACTGACTTGTCTTGTTCTCCGAGAGCGTGACTCTATTTGGCTGGCCCGTGCCCGCTTTTCCAAAGCACGATATTCGCCACATCATTTGTGGATAGGGTTCCTTGAGTGCTTCGGCCGGCGGTGATATCAGCAGTCATGAGTCGGAGGAGACGCTGAGCAATCTTTGGGCGCTGTTGATAGAGATTGGTCGTTTCGCCGGGATCAATTTTCATGTTGTAGAGTTGGGCTTCAGCCGTGCCGGATTCGACTTGGTTCTCTTTTGGCGAGGACCAACCGCCAGAGCCTCGTGCGAGCAAAAGTTTCCATTGCTCATGGCGGTAGGCGAAGTGTCCGGTGCTCGAATGGTGAATGATCCCGTGCCGCGTTGAAACGATTTGTTGCTCCTGTAGCGCGGGCAGAAAACTAACGCTGTCCTCGCCAGTTTCCATAGGTAAGGCTGTTCCGAGAATGTCTGCGGTCGTTGCGAATAGATCGGTTAAACAGATGAGTTGATCTGAGTGGGTTCCGGGTTTCACCTTGCCAGGCCAACGAACGATAAATGGAATGCGGTGACCGCCATCCCAGAGGTCGGCCTTTGATCCACGTAGGTGGGCGGAAGGGAAATGTCCTTGGGCCTCGAGTTGCTTGATATTGGCCGCCTTTGAGGTGCCATTGTCGCTGGTGAAAATGACTAATGTTTCTTCAGTGAGCCCCTGACGTTCGAGTGCGTTTGATACTTCCACCATCACATGATCGGTTTGCATCACAAAATCCGCATGTGGGCTCAGACCGCTTCTGCCTTGCCACTCGGGGCTTGGGAGGATGGGGTTGTGGGGAGATCCTAGGGGGAGGTAGAGAAAGAAGGGCTTGTTTGTTTCTGCGCGGGCATCGATATACTCAACAGCTTTTTGTGTGAGTCGGGGCAACATCTTTATCTCATCATCGTGTTCGATGACCCGATTGTTCTCAATGACGGCCTTCATGTTTCGGGCGTGATGAAAGCCATGAAAATAATCGAAACCACGAGTGAGGGGACCGTCTGGGATGAGGGCTCCAATCGGAGGCAATTTATGATCCTTTTTATGAAGGGGAGCCTTCGTCTTAGGATCGAGGTATTCAAAGTTTAAATGCCATTTTCCTACGATGGCTGTGTCGTAGCCTTGGCTCTTGAGAAAATTGGCGACCGTCGGGCGATTGGCTGCGATGAGGCTTGGGGCGAAACCGGTGACCACTCCCTTCTGGAGCGTCGTACGCCAGCTATAGCGGCCAGTCATGATTCCGTAGCGCGTTGGCGTGCAAACGGCGGAACCGCTGTGGGCATCCGTAAATACCATTCCCTCGGCGGCCAGTTGGTCAGCCCCTGGTGTTGGGATCTTCGACGTTTTCGGGGCGAGCGTTTGGATCTCTCCGTAGCCGAGGTCATCGCAGATAAGGTAGACGATATTTGGTTTTGAGCTGTCCGCGTTGCTCAGAAGGGACGTCAGCGCCAACAGGAGGCCTGTGAAGGCGAAGAGGGGATGGTGAAGGAAAGGGAGGTTCATTGATTGTGATTGACGGTTGTCTGCGGGGTCGTTGCTTGCGTGTTGTAAGTGAGCAGAACAGAAAATGTCCCGGAGGTCAAAAGGCCGGAGGCTTGTTTTTTCAGAATCACTCTGCCTGTTTATTGATCAGTCGGTTTGAATTGCCCGGTAGAATCTGAGCTGAGTTGCGCCTGGTACTGGATCGATTAATGAGAGATGTCCTTGGTTGTTGTTGGCTGTTCCAATCGGTCGCCAGTTGATGAGGTCGGTTGAGGCTTCGATGAGATAGACGCCGTCTGGGGATCCTTGGAATTCGATCCGAAAAGCGTCGTTTGCCGTTGAATGTTCGAATCTCGTCAGTCTTGGTGTGATTGTGCTTACGTCGTTTTCAGAATCTGAATGAATGCTGCCTTGCTTGCTGGAGATTGCGTTTGGTTGTTTGGGGGACAAAAGACAGGCCCGACTCTCATTGTCCCGGATACTAACGGCGATAATATCGCCGCGATCATTGATGCCATTGCTGCTGATCAAACGGTAGCCCAGGCTAGGGTCGATTTCTGAATTGAGGTCCGTCAATTCATAGTTTTCCCAAACAAAGGCCGACCAACGCTTTTGAGCGTTTTTTGAAAACCCCACGATCTGGTTGGCATTGTTGATATCATAGGCTCGCGTGTGTTCGCCGTGAAGCGTGCCGAGATCGTGCATTTCCCCGTCAATTTGAATAAAGGCGTGGGCTTGAGAAAGGTCATTTGCATTTATGGTAGACCATCCAATGGCAACTCCCATGTCGTTGAGTCCTGTGATGCCTGCTCGGGTGCCACCCAGTGTGCCAAGGTCCGTGATTATGCCGTCGTGCCAAAGAAAGGCACTCGACCTCCCATCGCGTTGAAAGAGCTGGCCACCGATGTGTCCTTGATTGTTTATGGTCGAAGCATGACACGTGGCCCCTGCCGCGAGGAGGCCGAAGTGAATTGGAGTCCTTTCATTCCAAAGGACGGATCCTTGGTGTTCGTCGTCCGCATAGATCCGGAAGGCGACACGTGATTGATTGTCGATGCTCACGCCGGGGACGAAATTGTGTTTTCCTCCGAGGTGTGGGAACTCATCGATCAGGCCGATTCGCAGGGGAGCGTCGTTGCGCGAGATAAAAGCGTGCCGTTGGCCGTTGCTCAGCATGGTTCCAACGATTTCTCCGAACTCATTGATATCGGAAGCCACGCTCAGGCTGTTCTCGGGCATGTCTAGTAGGCGCATCGAACCATTCTCCCAAATGAATGCGTGGGTGAGTTGCTTGGCATCCTCGACTCTCCCAACGATTTGTTGTTGATTGTTGATGGCGCTTGCCTTCGCGAGGACGAATCCCGGCGGCAAACCAAGATCGGTCAGATGGTATTCGTAGGCACTCAAAGCCCTCGGAGCCGAAATGCACATGAGACCAATTGCGAGGAATGTTTTCATCGAATTAAAATAATCCCTTGTAGTGATATCATTTCATTGAGAGACGCCAAACAAAAAGAGTGGTGTTGTAATCAACGGGCGCTTGAGCCTAACCAAGAGCGGTGATTTGATCTGGATTGGAGAACACGGAACGAGGGCTGTGGTGCCGGTTCCTCAGACTGCTGTATTTTCCCTCTCTTATTACACTAAGAATCCGATTCCTATGAGTCGCACTCGCTCCGCCCTTCGTAGCGTAAGGCCCTTAGCGCTCTAACCGAACTCGCAGTATTAGTTTTCTGAACGGACAATGGCGAGCCAGTTGGCCGTGTGCGGGACTCTGAAACTTAGCGACTTGCTTGCTTTGACTTGCATTTTCATCCGGATTGGTCCGTCCTCGAGTCGAATCCAGGTGATCGTGACTGAGCCTTCGTAGCCGGTCGCGTTTATGGTGATGCTCTCGGTCCCTAGAGGAAGAAAGCATAGCAGTGCCTGCTCGCTGGATTCGGCAAGGTAGGCTTGTGATCCCTGGATTGTTTCGATGCGATTCATCACGGGTTTAAGATCCCAGAAGCGTAAGGATCGCTCCACTAATCTCACTGCTGACAAGCATGCTTTGGCTTTTGGGTTAAGACCGATCCCGGAGTCAGGTCGGTGGAAACGGGCCGAGGCGGCGCCAGCGATCAGGTGCCGCCAAAATCGTTCGATGGCATCTTGGTCCGTGTGCCCAAACTTGTTCCCGGTGGCACCATAGGTCTTGGTGGTGTTCATGGGCCGGGGCTTCGACGAGAGATAGTTTTTGACGTGAAGAAAATTGTCCCAGTGCTTTTGGCCTGAATTGTGGTTGTTTTGCGAGACGTCAACAAAGTCGTAGAGTTCAGGCCTATCGAAGGTTTGACGATGCTCTGCCGACGTGAGATCCCAAGCATCCCACATCTCTGTCACATAGATCGTCTTTCCTTCCTTCCGGGCTCTTTCCTTGATTCTTCGAGCCCAGTATTCGCCCCAGGCTGGTTCTGCCTTGGTTTCATTATCGATGCAGTAGAGGACGTGTTCGTAGTTGAGTGAGTGACCAAGGAGTTTATCGACAAAGGCTTCTTGATAAGAGAGGACGACCTGGTTGTTTCGCTGCTTTGGGCTTGTGTAGAAGAATGCTTGCTTGTTGGCTCCGGGATGATCCGGGTAACGAGCTGCGAAACCCGATTCCTTTAACGTGTAGTTGATGTTGTTGTTGGGATGGTAGGGGTGTCGTTGCCAGTGATTGCGGTCCCGGTTGTCCGTGTAGTCGAAACGATCCCAGATCTCAATCTGAACGATAATGTTTCTTTTTGCCGTTTCCCTTAACATCCGCTCGAAGCGATCCCAATAGACGGGATTCCATTGATTTAGGTCGTAGCGTCCATCCGCAAGGCGCAGGAAGGGATATACCTCAAAACCTTTATCCTGCCGGTCGCTCATTGTGTTGCGGATCACATTACCTCCGGCATTGGCAAGTTGATCTAATTGGGGGATGAGTTGATCGGCGGGCCACTGAAAGAGGTTGTCGTCGTCGCTGCCTCCAACAAGGAGGACGGGCTCTCCGCGGAAACTCCAGTAGGATGGGTTCTCTTTCCACGGTTGGATTCCTTGGCTCTGGAGTAGGTGGAGAGAGGTGAAGCAAAGGAAGGTGAGCGTGCCGCCCAGATGTCGATGGTTTTGCGAAATAGTCATGCCGGTTGGATCTCTTAGTCTCTAACGTGAGGGGGGGATTCCGTTAAAGGTCTGTCTAAATTCTCGCGGACGATTCTTGCCAGGTCGCTAATGGTGTAAGGTTTGGGAAGATAGCCCATTTGAAGGTCATGATCCGAACTGAGGCTAGCCGATTCGTTGTTGTAACCGCTCGATATAATCACCCTCAAATGCGGGGTGTCTCTTCTTAGTGTTTTGGCCAGCTGTAATCCGGTCATGCCACCGGGGAGGACGACGTCGGTTAAAAGTAGTTTGATCGCCGAATTGTGCTCCTTCCAGTGCTCAATGGCGTCTTGGCCGCAGCTGGCCTCGAGGATCTGGTATCCTAGTCTCGTTAGCGCTCGCCGGAGAACACTCCGAACACTTGGCTCGTCTTCCACGATGAGAATCGTCTCACTTCCTTTCCTAGCATTGGCTTTTTGAATTGTCTTGTTTTTCTTAGCGAGCTTCGTTGAGGTGGGAAAGTAGAGCTCGAAACTTGTTCCCTTCCCGACGCTGCTCGTGACGTCGATCCAACCACCGTGTTGGGCGATGGATCCTTGGACGCTGGCCAGTCCGAGGCCGGTTCCTTTCCCAACGTCTTTTGTGGTGAAAAATGGATCAAAGATCTGTTTGAGGGTCGTGGGATCCATACCGCAGCCCGTGTCGGTGAAGGTCAATCGAACATAGGCGCCTCCCTTCCTTTCCGGGGCCGCTTGGAGATGCCTGTGATCGCGCTGAGCCAGGTCTGTCTTTATCGTGATGTTTCCTCCGTTCGGCATGGCGTCTCGGGCGTTGACACAGAGGTTCATTAGGATTTGTTCGAGAGCTCCCGTATCGGCCTCGATAGATGGCAGGGAGGGAAGCTCGCTTTGGAACTCGATTGTGATGTCCTCCCCTAAGAGGCGTTTAATCAAGTCGAGCGTGTTGTTCACGACCTCAGCGAGGTCCACTGACTTAACCTCAAGAACGGATCGTCGGCTGAAGGTGAGAAGTTGCCTCGTAAGATCGGCGGCACGGCTGCAAGCAAGGGTGAGGTCTGTGAGCCCTTTGCTAAGCGTTCGATTGAGTCCGGGTTCTTCTTTTAGTAGGTCCAGATTCATCGTCATCGCCGCAAGGATGTTGTTGAAATCATGGGCGATCCCGCCGGCAAGCAAGCCGATCGCCTCCATCTTTTGTGAGTGACGTAGCTGTCGTTCCAAGTTTCTCTGTTCGACCTCGGCTTGCTTGCGATCCGAAATATCCCGCCACACGCAGAGAAATACTTGTTTGCCTTGTGAGGGTAACGCTGTCATCGATACTTCCACGGGAATCTGGCTGCCGTCCTTGGTCTTATATTCCCATTCGAATCGCTGACTTCCAATGGAGTAGGAGCTTTCTATAAGCTGCTTAATCTTCTCCTCTGACGTGGCCCCGTCGGGTTGTTGGTTAGGGGAAAGATCTGCCGGGGAGGTCCCTATGATGTCGTTTTTGTTTTGATGTCCGAGGATGGACAGGGTGGCGAAATTGCAATCCACAAAGGCTCCATCATTGAGAATCAGCATGGGGTCACACGAGTTTTCGAAGAAGGTTCGGTACTTCGCTTCGCTAGCAGTGAGCGCTTCCTCGGTGCGCTTGCGGTCGGTGATATCGCGAAGGGCGCCTGTGATCTCAACGATGGTTCCGTGGCTGTCCCTGACCAGACTGCCTCGTTCTTCGAGCCAAACAGGAGAATCACCCGTGCCGGGAATTCTCAATTCGGTTGTGTGCTCGTTGCCAGTGACGACCGTCTCCTCGAGTTCTGCGGCGACTCTCTCTCTATCCTCTGGTAATACAAACTCCAACATGTTCTTTGAGACCGCTTTTTCTGGATCGATCCCATAGCGTGCTGCTTGAGGTCCGAGGAATTTGATGACACCCTGTTTGTCAACGGTATAGACGAGATCATAGGTGTTTTCGACGATGTTACGGTATTGCTTAGCACTTTGCCGGAGCGACTGCTCGGCGGTCTTGAGACGAACGGTTTGACGGCGAAGCCTGACGGCAAGCCAAAGTGAAAGCGCCAAGGCGAGTCCGATGATAACGAGTGTGAACGCCAGTATTCGAATTCTCCGTTCTGCGGCAACCAGTCCTCCCACGAGATTGTCGGTCAAATTGGGAAATAGATCCCAGCGACTTGTGACCTCATTGATGCTTCCATCTCTTCCGAGAGACGTCATTCCTTCTCGGATCTGATCAGCAACTGCAGAGGCCGTAAAGGTCGAGGCAAGAGCCATTTCTAAGGGGCGGTATTGGGAGTCGATCACACGGACGGAAGTCGAGAGCTGGCCCTCGAGAACCGCTCGTAGAGCGGCATATTGGTCGAGGTAAGCGGCATCTGAATCCCCATCGAGCATCTTCAGCACCGCGTCTCGACTATTCTCGGTAGGGGTCGTTTCGCTCTCCGGGAGGTAGAGAGCGAGGTTTTCGGTGTGCACGCCATAGTTGGCATGGCTAATGTGGGCGCTGGCAAAGTCTGACGGCTTACGGAAGGGGCTGTTCTCTTGGACGAGGAAGCAGGTCCGTGTTTGTAGGAAGGGAGCCGTGAAATAGATCGAGTCCATGCGATCAGGCTTAATCGTCATCAGGACCCAGAAATCCATCGTCTTTTGATCGAATTTCTCGGCTTCAACCCATTCGAGCTTGATGCCTGCCCGTAGAGCTCCTTCTTTGACTAAATCGTAGGCCAAGCCCGCTGGTTCCCCGTCATCTTCTTTGAAATGGAAGGGAACGTCATTGCCGTAGCCAATTTGGTAAACCTGGGATTTGTCGACCTCGGGCACCGCCATCGATCGCCATGCGAGGAACGTCACGACGGCAAGAAGCAAGATCGCGACAATTCTTTTGCTTTGAAACGGGTTGTAGAACGGTGCCTTCAAGGAATGAAAAGACTATCCCGTATCGATTGATTTCGCAAACACGGGTTCATTCTCGTGAAATCGTGGATAGGAGCATAAAAGTCAATAATTGGCATTCAAAGGTCAAGTCTACCCATTCCTATTTTTTGAGAATTTCCTCTACGATAGAGCGAGGGACGGGACTGTGTTCCATTGTCCAGCGGAATTCATGGAGGCTCCAATTGTTGATGGAAGTTTTCAGTCCCCCTTTGTTCTGAATGATTGAGCGAATTGAAACTCTAAAGATTATCCCGGTTTTGGCCGTTGATTCGGTTGAACATGCGGGTCCCTTGGCGGATGCCCTTTGTGGCGGTGGATTGCCTTGTGCGGAAGTGACCCTGCGTACCGAAGCCGCGCTAGGAGTGATCAAGCGGATGGCGAGACGAGAAAATCTGCTACTGGGTGTGGGGACGGTTCACAATCCCGACCAGGCCAAGGCGGCAATTGATGCCGGGGCTACGTTTGTCGTCACCCCAGGCTTTAATCCAAGAACGGTTGCTTGGTGCCTGGAGAATGACATTCCAGTGTTCCCTGGAACGTCGAGTCCCACAGACTTGGAACTGGCGCTCGAGTTTGGGTTGGAGCTTGTGAAGTTCTTTCCAGCTGAAGCCATTGGTGGTGTGACGACATTGAAAGCGTTTAGTGCCCCATACGGGGAACTGCGTTTCATACCGACCGGAGGCATCACTGCGAAGAACCTTTTAGACTATACCTCACTTCCCTGTGTCGCGGCCTGCGGCGGGAGCTGGATGGTGAGGCCTGAGTTGCTGCATGCTGGCGACTTTCAGGAAATTGAGCGTCTTGTCGTCGAGGCGGTAGGATTGGTTTCTTGCCAAGCATCGCTCAGCGGGGGGAACAGAACTCGGCTAGATCGCTAGTCTCTCCTGCGACGGGCTTCACGACTGGTTGAGCGGCCCTACTGAACATTGAGGTGTCGCTGGTATCCCGAGGGCCTGAGTTACAAGATACGTTCTATATTGAACCAGCCCTGTTTGGGGGACGAATTTTCAGAAGTCGAGTCTAATAAGAACTCGCTTCGCTGTATGAAGAAGATGAAAAAACTAAACCGAGAGACCGTAGCGAATACAACCAAACGTCCCGAACGAATCTTGCAGTTTGGCGAAGGTAATTTCCTTCGTGCCTTTGTTGATTGGATGATTCAACGCATGAACGAGCGCCTCGATTTTGACGCCTCGGTGGTGATTGTTCAACCGATCGCTCAAGGTCTTGGGGATCTTATTAACCAGCAGGATGGACTCTACCATCTTGTACTTGAGGGGATGAATGAGGGGACTCCTGTGCGAGAGACCGAACTCATTGAGTGTGTATCCCGCTGTATCAATCCCTATGTGGACTTTGATGCCTATCGGACGCTGATCGAGAATGCAGACTTGCGTTTTGTGATCTCGAACACGACCGAAGCTGGTATTCAGTGGGCGGAGGGTGAGACGCTAGATATGGAACCTCAGCCTTCGTTTCCGGGAAAGATGACCGCCTTGCTATATCATCGTTTTCGGACTTTCAAAGGGGCTCCGGATAAGGGCTTAATTGTCATTGCTTGCGAGTTGATCGAGAACAATGGGGACAAGCTTAGGGAGTATGTATTGCGTCATGCTGAGTCGTGGAATCTAGGGAGAGCGTTTGTCAATTGGGTTGAACATTGCTGTGCTTTTTGCTCAACACTTGTTGATCGGATTGTACCGGGATTCCCTCGCGATAATATCGCGGAGCATCACGAACGTTTGGGTTATGAAGACCAATTGATCGTTGTCGGCGAGTATTATCACAACTGGGTGATTAAGGCGCCTGAATGGGTAGAGGGAGAATTCCCCGCTGCGAGTGCTGGATTGAATGTCCGTTTCGTTGACGAGGCAACGCAGCGTGAGATACGAGATCAAAAGGTGCGTATTCTCAACGGAGCTCACACGGGTTCGATGGCTGTCGCGTATCTTTGTGGGTTCGAAACAGTTCGAGAATCTATTGAGGACGAGACGGTTGGCTCCTTCATGCGCGACATGGTAGCGGAGGAGATCGTTCCGAATATTCCGGGGGACCAAGGTTTCCTTCATGACTTTTCACAAAAAATCCTTGAGCGATTCTATAACCCCTATATTCGGCACGAATGGCGGGCTATCTCGCTCAACTCGATGAGCAAATGGGAAACGCGCGTGTTGCCAAGTCTGCTCGATGGGCAGGCGAATCAAGGGCAGGTTTCCAGGCGTCTGTCCTTCTCGTTAGCCGCGATGATGATCTTTTATCGAGGAGAGCGAGGCGGGGAGAGATTTGAGTGCTCGGATAGTCCAGACATAGTTGCGCTCTACGCAGATGCCTGGCGAGCTTACGATGGAACCGTCGGGGCGTTGCCGCGTCTTGTGAGTAAGGTGCTGGCTTATGAACCCCTTTGGAAACAGGATTTGAACAACATTTCCGGATTGCGAGATGCTGTTGTGAATCATATGCGGCAAATTCTTGATGACGGGATGCCCGTCGCTCTCAAGAATCTTCAGTCGACCTCTGCGACTCCGGTTCAACGAGGATGATGCCGCTTTCAATGAGCGAGATTGCTCGCTTTCCATCGCCGAATGACAATGCCGTCATTGCTCTGCGAGACCTGAAGAAAGGTGTCTTGATGAGACACGAGGACACGTCGATTCAGCTTGAGCACGATGTGCTCGTTGGACATCGCTTCGCTCCCGTCGATATCGAAAAGGGAGATTTGATAACCTCGTGGAATTATCCCTTTGGGAGGGCTATGCGCAACATTAGAGCGGGAGAGTATCTGTGTAATCGTAAGGTGCTGTTCCGTCTCTCGATTCAAGAGGGCCTTCGCTACACCTCACTTCGAATTCCTGGGGAACCAAACTTTGATGATGAGATTCCTGAATTCAGATTTGATGAGGCAGCCTGGCGGCCACCGGCGGAGGTTTTTCGTTACTCGAATTCTCCTAGCTTCCCAGGGTTTGAGCGTGGGGAGCGCGGCACTGGGACGCGTAATCATCTGGTGATTCTGAGTACCTCGGCAGGGACTTCCGTCTTGGTCAAACGATTGGAGGCGCTCTTTCGAGATCGATGTGCTGAGTGGGAGAATGTGGATTCCATCGTAGGAATTCGGCATACCGAGGGAGAAGAGGATGAGAGCGTGGAACGAAATCGAACCATCCGCACGCTCGCCGGTTTGGTGGCAAATCCTAACGTCGGAGGTTTTGTGGCGATCGATAGTGGAAGGACTGCGGAATTGAGCAATGCAGAGCTATGCTCAGGAATGGCCGGCTCAGGGATTCCTGCTGAACGTCAACGCTTCATGAGTGCGTCAGATTCTGTGGAACGAGATCTCGAGGAGGCGTCGGCCTTGGTCCTTGAATTGGTAGAACGACTGAACCAAGATCGGCGAACGCCGCAGCCTCTTGGCTCACTTCGGATTGGATTGCAGTGCGGCGCCTCTGATGCGTTTTCGGGTATCAGCGGAAACGTTCTGTCGGGGGCGATTGCACGGGAGGTGATTTGTCATGGGGGTGCTGCAAACCTAACTGAAACCCCCGAACTTTCGGGGGCTGAAGATTACACGCTTTCGTCCATTGCCTCATCGGAGATTGCGACAGAGTTTCTTTCGATGCTTGAACGGTTCAAGCAGCAGTTGGGGTGGCACGGTGGAAAAGTGGACAAGAATCCTTCTGAGGGAAATCTGCTAGGAGGCCTTTATAATATCACGCTTAAGTCGTTGGGTGCTGCCGTGAAACGTGATCCTGACATTCCCATCGAACAGGTGATTGAGTATGGGGCTCGAATGAAGGCTCAGGGATTCCATTTTATGGATGGAATGGGAGGAGACATCGCAAGCTACACCGGTCAGGCGGCCTCTGGATGCAACGTTATCCTCTTTGTGACCGGGCGAGGCAGTCCCACTAATTCATCGATTGTTCCGACAGTCAAGATCGTCAATACGACCGATCGTTATAAAATGATGGCGGGCGATATCGATCTTAATGCAGGACAGTATCTTGACGGGCAGTCGATGGCTGACTTGACCAAGGAGAGTCTCAATCAGATTGTAAAGATCGCTTCGGGAGAGCGAACGAAAGGAGAGCAGCGCCGGCAGAATATCGACCTCTTGTGGCGACGTCGCTTCTTCCATGAGGCCCCGGATTCCGAAGCCGAATCGGTGCCTTCGCGTTTGTCGGGATTGCCTGTCGCACTGCAGGCTCGCTTTCAGTGGTCGAATCCGCAACGTTATCGGTGCGGGATTCAACCTGTTGGCCTAATTCTACCTACGGTCGGGTGCTCCGTGGCTACTGCAGAACAGGCGGCTGCTCGGTTGAATTCGGGGCAACCTATTGTTAGGGGACGGGTGAGCCGGTTTGTTGTTCTTCCCAACACGGAGGGGTGTGGCGTGACTACCGGTGCCGAGGTGTTGAATTTCATGCTGAGCTATTCGAGGCATTCTCAGGTAGCGGCGTGCTTGTTTCTCTCGTTGGGTTGTGAAATGGTCTCTCCGAGCTTCATCAAGGCAGCGATGACGGGGGGGGAAATTGGCTTTCCTGAAATTTCTGCTTCCGAGCGTTGCGATTCGACCGATCCGAATCAGTTTGGTTGGCTTACGATTCAGGACGCCGGAGGGACGGAAGGCACGATTGCTGCCATAGAGGATTGGTTTGATGGTCGACTGACTGACGACGTTTCATCTGGCTCATCTGCGTGTCCTCGCCTCGGGATTGCCCTTAGCGGGGAAATCGCACCCTCGCTCGTAGCGGCTCTTGGTGAGCTCGCTTCATCCCTTTTGGAGCAAGAGGGAACGGTGGTTTTGAGTCAGTCGAAAGGACTCTCGGAGCGCTTGGCGACGACAAGCGACGCGACGCTCTGTTTTGCTCAACGCCCCGAAAAGCCTGGCCTGCACGTGATGGAATCGCTTTCAAGGAATCAAATGGAAATGATCACCGGTTTGGGGGCTGTTGTGGATGTGATATTCCACGTTTCCTCTGATCGTGCCGCTCCAGCGAATATGCTTGTACCGACGCTGAATATTACCGATCGCAGTCGATCCCCAGATTTTGATCTCAGCCTTTCGGGAGAACCGGAGTCTAATTGGGCAAGTTTGTTGAGTGAGGCCCTTCACAATGTGCTTTCTGGCGATTGGGTTCCCCGTCAGAATACCAACGCTCACGTGGGGTGCCAGATCCCTCGTGGAGCGCGTGCCCATGTGATTTAGGAGCTACGGTTGCTGCCGACGAGTGAATTGTTCTGGGGAGATACCGTATACCGACTTGAAAGATCGGGAAAAATGGAAGGGGTCCTCGAATTGAAGTTCTGCCGCGACGTCTTTGACGAGGCTATCGGGTGAAAGTAGGAGTGCGGCGGCGTGACTCATCTTAAGTCGAATGAGGAACTTGTAGGGACTGCTGTGATGGAAGCGTCGGAAGACCCGAGAGAGATAGGCTGGATCAATACCAATCTCTTCTGATACTTCCGTCATAGTTCTCAATCGGATGAAATTTTCTTGAATATGCCGACGGATCCGTTCGTAGGTCGCCCACGCTCGAGTGTTGGCCGCACCTCCGTGGATTGTTTTTTCAGAAATTTTCAAGAGCAGCGTCTCGACTAGCGCCGAACAAATGGAGCCGCTATAATCTGTTTCACTCATCGCGTTGGTAATGAGGAGTTCGAATAGTTCGACGAGTTCAGCGACAGAGCCAATTTGGATGATGCGGCCGCCTCCAACCGTACTCTCGTCAAATTTTTCCCTGGCAAGTTGACCGCCACAATCCAGAAAATACTTAAGCATCGGACTTCGGCCCGTGTTCTCGATTCTGTGGGGGACATCTTGACGGTAGGAGAAAACTGATCCGGGTTGAAGGGTGTGGCGGGTTCCGTTGAGGAATAAGGTTCCTTCGCCCTGGGCAACGAATTCGATTGCTTCGAATTCGAATGTGCTACGACGGACGATATAGTCGGGCTCGCAGCGCTCGCAGCCGACGCTGACTGTAATCAGTCCTTTGTCCTTTGGCTTTGGGAGTGCGAGAAACCATCGACGTGCGTCCGTGACTTGGTTGGAAAAGTAATCAGGTTGTTGAGCCATCTACGGGGCGGATTTGCTATAAGTCCGGAGATGAATCTGAAGGGTACTCGCCCTTGAGTCAATAATCGGCATCAGTAGGATTGAAGGCAGGGGGGCGTGACTCAGTCGATTTGGATTTGTTGGCCGGCTAGTTGACGTACTAGATCCATTTCCTTGTCGATTTGCTTGCTACGGTCAGCCGTACTGTAAGTGACGTGATGATGGGGCGTGAATCCACGTGTCGTGCTCGGCTCGCAGGGACCTTCGAAGAGCTTGTAGGACACACTGATTCCGATCTGAGACTTGGGCAGCAAGAAACTGAAGGCATCACCCGGAGTCTTGGTTGCCTGTCCCGTTTCCTGTCCAATCACGATGCCTGCAGCGTGGCACTTGATCAAACCTGCCAGCATGTGTCCACTTGAATAGGTCTTGGGACCAATAAGAAGGTAGCATTGCCCCTCAAATGGATGATCTGTCTTCCGTGGTATTGCTGGCGGGAGGGGGAATCGTGCGAGGGTGCCGAGCTGCTGCTGGGTGACGAAATCGAAGAGGGGATGCCCTTGTCGTTTCGAACGATACCAGTCCTGAACGGCTCGGCTGATTTTGACCTGCATTGATCCTTCGTTGTACGGATCGCTGTGAAGGTAGGCAAAAAGCTCGTCACCGAGGCGAGAGGATCCTCCGCCGTTTTCCCGAATATCAATGACGAGATGCTTGATTCCTCGTTGCTCAATTTCTTTGAACCGCGCTCTCAAGAAGCGCTCAAAGAGGTCAAAGTTTCCCATCGCGTCGATGGTGATAACAGCAATCGAGGGCGTGTTGTCGAGGTAATGGAATCGAAACATGGCTTGATTCGCCACGTTCTTTTCACTCTGTTGGGACATTTTGCGCTGCTGGAAGGTATCCATTGAGATGCCTTCTAGGGTCGTTTCATTGACTTCGCGGCCCTCATGCTGAAAACGGAGTTGCCAGTGCGTTGAACTTCCGAAGGCTAGCCAGTAATATTCCTTAAAGAGACGAGCATGGGCGTTGTCAAATAATGAAGCTGGTTTCGCGTAATAGGTTTGAAAGGCACTGATGATTTCTCGAGAGCTATGCCCATTCACGGAAAGAAGGCGAGCGCCGATTCCTGGGTGAGAATCGGTTTCATAAATATTCTTGATATAGAAGCCGCGCCTGTCGAGGTCGACATCAATCGGTAGGACCGTGTTGTTGTTCTCCAGGGACGCTCGATACGAACGGGTCGCAAAGTCCATCGATGGGAAGGTATGCCCATCTTGAAAGAAAGTGGTGTACTCAGCAACCAATTGATAGAAGTCGACGGCATCCATCGGGCGGTTTAACTGGGATTCGATGGAGGTCCTCAGTCTGGTTTCTTCGATTGGGGTGCGATGGATATAGAGATTTGGATGGATTTCGGAGAGTTGTTCCGCGAGGTGCTGGAAGTCGGCGTTGATATCGCTTGCTGAGAGTAAGGGGGAATCGCTGGTTGCTGCGGCTAGCTTGCCTCGAACGAGGCTGGTCAAGGTGCACAGGACTAGCAGAATCAATCTTGATTGGCGAATTGTTCGAGCCTTTTGGCTCTGAGTCGCGAACGGTTTGAACAGCGGTATATTCATGATAGAGACGCAGAGTCATTCACGGAATAGACCGGGTTTTGTTTCATTTTCTTTTCCCCTCCCGAGTATGCTCGACGTTAGGGTGAGTTTTTTGCCTGAAAAGATGCGGTCGTGTTAATCTGTGCTATGCTGCTCGAATATGAATAACTCTACTGTGTTGAATCGTGTTGGCTTGACTTCTCTCTCGCTTGCATTGCTTGCGTTTCTTTCATCACCGTCGGGGATGTTTGGCGACGAAGGGAAAACAGGCGAGACTGCTGGGTTGGAGGCTAGTCCGGACCTGACAGGGAAATGGAAGATTATTTCGATGGAGTCTGATGGAGAGAAGAAGACGGGAAGTGAGATTACAATGGCTGCGGTGAGATTTGATAAATCGAAGCTGTACTTGGGAGAAGGCGAATTCTCCTTCGTAATGAATTACAAGACTGATTCAAGCAAGCGCCCGCATTCGGTCGTGCTTTCGATTGCGAGTAGTCCGTTTGGTGCGGACGATACGCCTCATTTTGGATTGGTTTCTCGATCGGGCGATACTATGAAGCTAATTTATGCGATGCCAGGGGAAAGCGCTCCCAAGGAATTCAAAGCGCCGGCCGGGAAACGATACCGGAATATGGTTCTTGAATTGGTCAAATAGCGATTAGATAAGAGAATCCGTTAGGCTTTGGGGTGCTTGACGGAAACGATGTAACGGATGGCGGCTCCGAGAAGGGGGAATTCGCCGTAAATTGGAAAAGAAGCATCCCAGTAGTCCGTCTGTTTGGTGACAAGGCCGTGGGCGTTGAAGGTGACATAGGAGACGCCTTCGATGGTGCGAAGTCTCCTTCGAAAGCGGTAGTCCATCTGCCAGCGCACGAAGCCCCCACTGCCGTTCTCACTGAGGGCGGTGATGGTGAATTGAACATCGTTTAGTTGCTTGAAGAGATCGGCAAAGACTCTCTTCAGTTCTTCGAGATCGCCCGCTTGATTGATTGGATCTTTGAACTCGATCGTCGTATCGTAAAAATCCTGCAGGAGCTCCGTACTGTCTAGGGAGAATTGTTCCAGGAACGCTGCGAATTTTTGGATTGGCGATTCTTTCTTTTCCATAAGACCGAACCTACCGGTCTCTCTAGAGAAATCAAATCGAGCCATCGACGGCGTCTTGGGCTTGTGATTCCTGCTCTAGGGAGCTTGATTCTCCTCGTGTCGCTTGAAGACGATAACGGCATTGGCGGTGCCTTTGGTATTGAAGTCCTTGGGTCGATCCTTGTCGGCGGCTCCTGGAGGCGTCATGCATACCGTCCACAGATCATCTTTCAGGCGGTAGATTCCGAACTGTTTCGAACCCTGTTGACTTCCGGTTTCGTGGAGGTTGTCGATCGTCTTAGGATTTTTTTGCGAATCGACACTGATCGTGGCTTGATAGTTCCCAAAAGGCGATTTGCTCGTGGCTTTGCCGCTGACGGTCACGATGAAAGTGAAATCTGGGATGCTTGCTTTGGGGAGCGCCTGTCCTCCGGCCTCCATGGCGATGGCCTTCCAGGTTCCTTTGAGGGCGCCGAGTTCTTTATCCACTAGGGACGGATTGTCTGCGAGGAGCGACACTGGAACGAACAGGGCGACGACTAAGTAGAGAGAGAGTTTCATGACTAAGTGTCAATAACAGGCCGATTCCTCTTTCGGTTCAAGTAAATTGGATGCTCATCCTCCACGATCACGGCATTGAAGAGGGAGAGTATTGGCCAATACACGGGGCATGCTCAAGGCGCTATGGGGATAATGATCTTTTCTTGATCAACTTTAAAGGCGGGGTTGTGGGTGAAGGAGGGACAGGCTCTAAACCTATTGCGTGCGGCGAATTTTGGCGGTGTGGTCCCGGTTTCCGTGCTCGGGACGCCTGCCCGCGGTGATCCAACCGAGTTTCAAGCCGAGATTGACAATCCCACAAGCAATCCCGCCGAGGTAGAGCTGTCTGTTGAAGTTTCAAGCAATGTCCAGGTCACTCTTAAGGCCTGGACCCGTTAGCGTGGCCGTCGGCGACCGGTCTTGCATTTGAGGTCTCGGCGGAAAGCTTCGTCGAGTCTGAGGGTGTGACCGGTGAGCCGGCTCTGGGTTCGGGTTTTCTGCAAAGCGATAAATCGGGCAGATTTTCTCTGCCTGCAGATGCCGCATTGGCAATTTTCAGGTGAGATGGCACATCATTGAATTCGCTTTCCAGGGGCTCCAATTCCTAGGGGCATAGTCAAGCTCTGCTAAAAGGCATCGCCTTCTTGTCTCACTCGCAGGCGGTAGAATCGTTTCGTGTTTACTACGGCATCTTGAATAAGCTCATTTGCATCTTTGCCAATGATCACGTCTCCTATAGGAATCCATTCTCGACTCGGGTCGTCACTGTACTCCAATTGATAGTATCGTCCTCTCTCTCCATGCCAGGTGAGGTTACTATTTGTTCCATTCTTCAGTAACTTGATGGTAAATAGACTTGAGGCATCCGTTGGGTCTGTGCCGGCTGTCACTTCATCCGCATCATGCATGCCGTCATCATCGGTATCGGCTTTCAGTGGGTTCGTCCCCAAGGCCTCCTCTTCAACATCGGTGAGTCCGTCTCCGTCCGTGTCTATTTCAACCAGGGAGCCTTGAAGTGGATTCATGGCTGCATTCACTTCATCACCATCCAATCTTCCATCCGAATCCGTGTCAGCAATGAGCGGTGAAGTTCCGATGAGCTGTTCTAACAGATTGCTTAGTCCGTCGTTGTCTAGATCCTCATTTCCTCCTGTGACCAGGAGGTTGTCCCAGTACTGGAGTTCCCAGTCATCTATGAGTCCGTCGCCTTCGGAATCTTCGCTCTTGAGTTCAAATACATGGACTCCCGTCTGGACGCCAACGAAAAGTAGATCGCCCTCCAGGGCCATCTTGGGAGATTGCCATTGATTGCTTGTTGTCCACGATGGAAGTTGTTGAGGATTTTCTTGCTGCGTCACTTGAAGGGGCATGAATCCCGCCACATCCGGAATGCTCCCTTCAGTGGAAGCGATCCACCAGGAATCGTTCTGCACCGCACTGCCGATCAGAGACCAATCTGCCGAAAGGTCGCGTTCTTCCACGGGAATCAATTGATTTCCAATTTTCTCTAGCAGAACCCAAACTGGCTGTTCGTTCCGCGTTCCAAGCGCGCTAATACGATCGCCAACAAACTGGAAGGACCCCACGGTGAAACTGCTGTCGTTCCAGAAGGCGGATGTTTGGGGGTGCGTGAGCCAACTGATATCCCACAACACACATCCGCCCGTTTCCCGACCGCAAACCAGCCGTGTGTCTGAAGAAGCGAACTGACCGGGGAACTGTCCGGTTGGCAAGGTGCTAAGATGAACGAGGGTTCCGTCGACATTGATCTCGTAGACGTTAATTTCGTTTCTCCACCCATGTGGTCCGTCATCAACAAAAAGGAATGCAGTGTCTGTGGTCCAGGGATTCTCTTCGATCAATATCATTTGCCCGAAATCCTTACCCGCGATTCCTTTGTCCTCTGCAATGGCTGGATTCGAAATGTCGGTCAGGTCGAGAACCGTGAGGCCGCCACTGTGGCCCACGTAGAGATAGTCGTCCTTACGAATGATTCCCGAGGGATGCACGGTTCCAGAAACGGAACCATTGTCCACCTCGCCGTTCCATGAGCCAAGTTCGGTCAGGTCTGTTGGATCCGAAGTGTCTAGGATGCGAAGGTAATTTGCCACTACATAGAGATTCCTACCGTCATGATACATTACCTCATGGTTCCAAATATCTCCGGTAGCACTCCATGAGGCTTGCTTGCTTACCGATCCCGCTGAAGGGGAAGGGGCCTCGAGTGGATCATGGTCAAACCGATGCTCATAGCCATCTGGAAGACCATCCCCATCGGTGTCTCTTGATCCGGGGTTGGTTCCGATTCGATACTCCTCAGTGGTTGTCAAACTGTCTCGGTCCATGTCTTCCTCTGAATCTCTCTTTTCTGGATTCAGGAATTCATACCGGGATTCGTACCAGTCAGGAAGTCCATCATTGTCTGTGTCAACTAATGCGTCTGATCCAAACGGATTGACTGGTGTGATTTCGGATTGCTGACGAATGCCTTCCGTTCCGTTTCCTAGATTGTAGGACCCACCACCATAGGTCCACAGCGAGCCATCAGCCTTTTGGGCAATCAGAAATCTTGAGTTAGCATCTTTGTTGACAGCAATCCAATCTCGGTCGCTTCCGATCTGTTCCGGCTCCTCTTTCGAATTCGCCCACGTCCACAAGGTATTATCGGTTCGAATTGCGGCTCCGTGGTGACGCGTGCCGGTTATGGCAATCCATCGATCGAATTCAGATAAATGTTGCTGCGGGATAAAATCACCTCGCCCTAGGTAGTGGAGAGATCCATCACTCTTGAGAAAAAGGCGTTCTAGTTCGTTGCCAAGAGTTGCAGCAATCCAGTCATTGATCTCTGGCCGGAGGGCATTCAAAGGCGTGCTGTTGCCCCAATAGAGGTTGATTTCGTTATTATTGGTATCGGTGCCCGACACCATGGAAAATTGTCCGCCTGCCGCTAGTTGGTCAATAGCCAGGGATTCATGTCCCGTCAGGAGCAGGGATTGAGGCGTCATATACTTTGTGTCTAAGTAATCACTTCCAAGCCCGAGGGCATTGTTGAAGTTTTGCCCCCAAATCCAAAGGGATCCGTCTTTCTGTTGGGCTATCATATGATACTGCCCCATGGCAAACCTCTGCCAGCCTCCTGCCGGCTCGATCAGTGTGGGGGTGTTTGTTTGGGTGACCTCGCCCAGACCCAAGGCGCCCCAAGAGTTATTGCCCCAGGTAAAAAGGTCGCCGTTCGCATTGAGGGCTGCTGCGTTCCAAGGCCCAATGGCAACCGCTTTCCAGTTTTCTTCCGCTCCGATCTGGGTTGGGAGAGAGCGGGGGGTCGTATCGCCTTGTCCCAACTGCCCGTTTCCATTGTCTCCCCAGGACCAGAGCGTATTGTCGCTAGCAATTGCCAGGCAGAAATCACTGCCTGCAGCGAAATGCCTTACTTGGGCGAAACCAGGGATTCCATCACCGAAGCCCGACTCAAATCGCAGCCGATTGCCCGAATATGCCACGTTGCCTGAAGCGCTGATCGAGAACAATTCTCCCATGAACTTGAGTCCTCCTTCAATGGTATACCCTGGAAATGAAGACCATGGATATGAACCAATGGGAGAATCCGAATTGTATTCGAAGAGACGCCATCGCAAGCCGTGAAAACTTGTCAGGCTTTGTTTTAGAAAAAAATAATCACGGCCAGCAATCCGGTGATAGTTCAGATCGACGTACGGCCCGAGTCCACTCTTACTGGGTAAGTTCTCTCCAACTGACCACTCGGCACCGCCATCGGTGCTGATCATGATTTCATCATAGCCCGCACTCCAGTCTGAGATTCCCTTTGTCGCATCAAAGCCACACGCAATTGCCAAGGCATCATTCAGTTCGAAAAATGCGAACCCTGCACGGTTTTCGAGGAATGAAAGGTCGTCCGTTAGGCGCGTCCAGGTCATGCCATCACGGCATGACCAAAGATCCAATTGGTATTCTCCCAACGAAGTGCCTCCCAATAGATAGAGTGTGCCATCCTTGACCAGGGTCTTAAATCCGTTTCGGGGATTACCATTGCTTACCCATGGGGCATTCTCTGATACCATCTGCCAGTCGTAGCCATTCGTTGAACTCCACACGATTCCAAGGGGTGTGACGAAGCTCATTCCTCCGAGCCAGTGGTGAAACTGTGCGCCGATAAACTCGTTTCCTGAAATATTGAGATCTTGAAAGGTCCAGTTTTTTCCGTCTACTGACCATCCGCATTTTTCTTCAGGCTTAATCGATGATTGATTGCTATCAAACTCCCTGGCGAAGATCCACAATTTCCCTAGGAGTGAGGTTTTATTTAGAACATAGCCACTGGAATTGTTCCAAGGCAGTTCAATTGGATCCAGATCTATCCAATCGAGGGGGATGTTCAGATAGCCAGGGAATTTGAGCGACTCTGTTGACAATTGAGGTCTATTCGGAGTCAAGGGATCTGTGCCAAGAGAAATCTCTGTTCCGTCGTCTGTTCCGTCTCCGTCTGAATCGAGTTGATTCGGGTTCAGTCCGATTGCCATCTCATCCCGGTCTGGTATTCCATCTTCATCCGTGTCGAAGCTTCCATCCCAGCTATATCCCGGGTCAAGGCCTAGAGACGTTTCAAGCCCGTCACCGATTCCATCTCCATCCGAATCCGCCTCGACTATCGCGGTGGAACTCAAAACCAGTCGTTCGCCCAGCTTGAAATCAAGGTTCAGACTTCCGGAAATCAGATGCCCTGACAAAGCAAACCGGCATCGTCCTTGGGCATCACTCATTCCTGGTTGATTTAGCGTCATGTAACTACAGATGACCACGACGCCTTCTGCTGGCAGTCCGCTGCTATCCTCTACAATTACTTCCACGACATTCCCTGCCCAGACACCAGGATTGAGGTTTCCAATGAGACTCGGTCGCACGGTATAATTGGCGTAAGGATCTGTCTCGCCGGACGCTTGAATCAGGACCCCTTGTGAATTGAGCCAGGACTGCAAACTTGGCAAACCACTTGAAATCTCTTCAGGGTTCAGAAACCCGTATTCTTCACCCAGTTCTCGACGTTTCTGATACCAACGGGCTCCAACCAGTTTGTTTACGAGATCTCTATGCTGCTCGAAGACTAAGTGTCCTTTTTCCGGGGCTGATTCATAACCTTCGTACGATTCTAGGAACTGAAAGTAGGGGACGTCTTGTGCCGTTAAGAGTAGATCTGTAAGCTCACGACTTTCCAACACCAAGGCACTGAATTCTGGAAGCCATCCGGATACCGAATTGACATAGGTCATTAAATCGTTCATGTCGGCGACCAGTTCTGGAAATGTGAGACGTGCGCCGTCGATAAGAATTCCATAGCTCTCGGGTTCCATGATGGCCCTGAGATCTGTTTCGATCAAAGCCAGTACGTCATACAATACCCCGGGGTTGCCGTTGTTATTCCCAGGTCCCGACGAATCTCCACGGAATGCAAGCATCCGTTCTGCCAAATGAGACCATTTCGAACTGGCGATGCTCAAGTTTTGGTTGAATGCCAAGTCCTCTTCGATTAGCTCTTCGGCGAGCCAGCATTGATCGGCGAGATCGCCGGCTTTTGCAGTGGCGACTTGTGCGGCTAGCGGGGCCGCTTCAAAGATATCTGTGACATCCAAGTAGATGCGGTCAAAATGAGTCCAGAACACGGGCTCGCCAGTAAATGAGGTGAATGCCATCCCGGCAAACTCACCCGGGGGCAGTGTCACTGGATGGGCCGCTAGCCAGGACTGCATCGCAGCGGCCTTAGCTTTAACATCTTCAACTCCGGCACCCAGAGCCGTTGTATCGTTGGCCAGGTCTGCGAGAATTGAGGCAAAGACATCTGCTTCGGCCCTGAAGGCTTCAAGGTTGTCACCGCAGGCTCTAAACGATTCTTCCGTTAGAACTGAAACAGCGTACGATTGCGCCCCTCGTTTGTAGGGTGTTTCGAGCCACTCTGCATGACTTCGGTTTGCCTGCGCAGCTCGTGATGCGTCGGCATACAACTTAGCCCCATCTTCCCAAAGGGAACGATAGTACTCCGTGACGCCCTCAATACCCTCCTCAAGTCGCGGCCGCGCTCTAGAGAATGATCCGTTTAATCGTCCCGGATAAACATATCCGTCAAATCCGCTCTGTGGATTACTGTAGTCTACCTGGATACGAGATTGCCAGGGAAGGTCATAGCGACAGCGGCGGGCCTCTTCCAATGGCACTGATCCGGTAGCGGATTGCAGCGTTTCTGTCAGTGTGTTTGGGGGAATCACCAGTGCCGAAAGTCCCGTTGCCATCTCATTAATCACAGTCTGAAGGGCTGCCTTCCTACCATTTAATTCGTCTAGATCGGCTAGTCGTCGTGTCTCTAATGTTTCATAGACAGCATAGGCATCTTCAAAACGGGCGAATTCTAGGGGATCGTCGTTCGGATAGGTGGCACTGGCATTCGCATTGATTTGTGCTGCGAGATCCATTGCTGGAGCCCATTCCATGGTTCCTCCATTTAGCCCGGCAACAACCTTTTTAATCGCGTTTATGAATGGGGTTGCGCTCCAGGCTGGCGGAGGTTCTGGTGGCGGAATAACAACCTCTGAGAGTTGCTTATAAGTTAGTCGACGATAGGTCAGCCATTCTCTAACGAGCGATATTTCTGATTTGATCTGATGAACAATATCCCGTGATCTTGAGGCCCGTTGACGTAGTGTTTGGAGCTGGTCGTGGAGCGTTTGTAATTCGTGTTTTGCGGCTTGTAGGTTCTTTTTTCGATCAAACCCTGCTTGAATATCAGCGGCTCTCTCTTTTGCCGACTCGATTGCGTCCCGCAATGGGTTGCCTCCGCCAGACTCAATAAACATTCCCGCCCAATCCCAGGCGCCTGAGGCACTGGCCATGTTGTAGTAATCCGTAAAGCTAACAACGGCTGTCGCTGTGATGGATATGGCTAGCTCCAACTTCCCAAGCTGCAGTTTTTCGATTGCGAAGCCTAGGTTTTCATTAATGTTTGCAATTTGTCCGTCCAGTTCGATCAGATTCGCCTGATAAAGACCGGTGTTGAAGCCATTCGGATAAGGATCAATTTCTGGGATCGTCCAATCGGGATATTGGAGTTTTGTTTCACGAATGAATTGGGCTAATCCGATGTGTTTTTTGAGCGCGTCAACAGCATCAGCCAGTTTGGATTTTGCCTCATTGATATCTTGATCAATAACCGCTTCTTCCGCTGCCTTGATGGCATTGTTAATCTCGGCGACGTAGATGGCGGCTAACTCCCGGTCGCCGTAGGCAGTCACGGAACTGAGACTTAGTATTGAAATGAGTATGAATACGGATTTGTAATAGGCCCTCACGTTTCCTTCCTAATGTTACCTTGCTCTGGTAGATTTGTGTCTACTCTCAAAATCTATCTAACCAAGGAATACACTCTGATTCTTTGCTTTTTTTGCTCGATCTAGCACTAGCATTGTGGATTGCCGAGATTGCCAAGGGTTTTTAGTGTTTGGTAGAGATGCTATAATCGTAAAGAGTAGTAAGGCGTCTTAAGAGGGGGCGTGGATTTCAATTTGACATCACGGACGTCTCGGGTAGCGATTTAGACAGCACCTATGTGGGGTGGAAAATCAATGTCTTAAATTCGATTTTCGATTTTCGAATTGCGAATGTCATTCTGGGATCCGGAGTCTGAGATCATTGAGCAATTGAGGTTTCTGTCTTTCTTTTTCGAAGGATCTGTTTCCATCCGGTGAATCAGTTGTGACGATCCGAATGAAATCTTGAACTGTTCATTCTTGATCTTAGTAGTTTTCTCGGAAATGGCAGGAGGTCCTTTAATTCGGATCGGCCAAGATCAAGTATCGGGCATCGAACCCTTTGGGGCAAAAGTGAGTCGGAATGTGAAATCAGTGCCTGCTTGGAGGGAATGAGACCAGTTTTTAAATGCTTGCTCAGAGTGATGTCTCTAGGGTTCCGATTCGCCTTGGAGGCAGGACATCTCAAACAGGTGGGGGGGCGTGGAAGATGGTCCTCGAGTTGATTGAGATGGGAATGAGAAAATCGAAGCGACTAGGGTTTCGGATGTTTGACGGCAACGACGGATCGCACGCCTTTCATCGCTAAGCCTAAGAGGGGGAACTCGCCGTAAATAGGAAAGGAAGCGTCCCAGTAGTCAGTTTGTTGTGTTACAAGACCCTGGTTGTTGAATGTGACATAGGAGACGCCCTCGATTGAGCGAAGCCTTCGTCGAAACTGGTAGTCCATTTGCCAACGAACGAAGCTCGATCCTACTTCATCGCTGACAGCAGTGATTGTGAATTGGATATTCTTGAGTTGTTTAAAAAGACCGTCAAAGACTCTCTTCAGTTGATCGTGACCGGTGGCGTGATTGATAGGGTCCTTGAATTCGATTATTGGATCGTAGAGATCTGCCAGTCGATTCGTGCTGGCGAGAGATAATTGGTCGCGGAATGTTGCGAATGTTTCGACCGGCGTTTCTTGCTTGTTCACAAGCTCGAATCTACCGGTCTCTGTCGGTAAATCAAATTGATCTAAAGCGGGTTCTAGATCAGTCGGGCTTGAAACGCCGAGATGTTCAACGATGTGTTGGGCTCGAATCGCTTTCAAGAGTGATCGTTGGCGATTGGAAATCCTTATCGCATAACACTTGGACTGTGCCATCCAAACTGTGGAAATTTCGGGGGCGATCAACGACGACATTGAAACAAAACTCTTGTTCGTCTGTGGGCGTTTGAATTTCGTTAGTTCGAAATTCAGGGTGCTGACTCCCGTAATATTCGACCTTCGCGGTGACTCCAAAGCTAGTGCTATGCGTTGATGGTATTTTGAATCCCGATGATACATTGACTTGGGACCTCGAAACGAATAGACCCTCGGCCAGTTTGATACACTTTCCAACGTCCTTTATTACCTTGGATGGTGGATTAGATTGCCAAAGTTGTCAGCAGGTGAGCCCTCTTGAAGTTAAAAAGCGCCACTGTTACTGATGAGACGATTGCCGCTATGAATCCCGAGACGCAGAGAATCGAAGAACTATTCGATCGAGCCCTCCAGTTTGAGCCCGAGGAACGGGCTGCCTTTCTTGCTGGGGCTTGTGGTAATGACGTGAACCTGCGTAGGCGGGTTGAAGATCTTCTCATTGCGAGCGAGTCTCGAGAGCATTTTCTTCCTAAGGAAACCATTGATTCGGCGACGCTCGATTTTGAGATGCCGGTGAGCGAAGGAGCAGGGACTGTCATAGGCCGCTATAAATTACTCGAAAAATTGGGAGAAGGGGGCTTTGGCGTGGTCTGGGCGGCGGATCAAAGGGAGCCGGTGAAACGTCGGGTAGCGCTAAAAATCATCAAACTGGGCATGGATACCAAGCAGGTGGTTGCTCGGTTTGAGGTTGAACGTCAGGCCCTCGCTCTAATGGATCATCCGAATATCGCCAAGGTGCTTGATGCGGGAGCCACCGATACGGGGCGACCGTTTTTCGTGATGGAGTTAGTGAAGGGGATTCCAATCACCAAGTATTGTGAGAAGGAAAAATTGGCGGTAACGGATCGGTTGGAGCTGTTTATTAAGGTCTCGCAAGCGATCCAGCATGCGCATCAAAAAGGGATTATTCATCGGGATATCAAGCCGTCGAATGTGATGGTGACCTTGCATGATGGGGTGCCCGTTCCCAAAGTGATTGATTTCGGGATCGCGAAGGCGACGCAACAGGAGTTGACGGAGCGAACGGTCTACACGCAATACAGCCAATTCATTGGCACGCCTGCGTATATGAGTCCTGAGCAAGCGGAGATGAGTGGACTCGATATTGATACTCGGTCAGATATTTATAGTCTGGGCGTGTTGCTCTACGAACTACTCGCCGGGAGTACGCCTTTTGAGACGAAGGAGTTGATGCAGTCTGGTATTGATGAGATGCGAAAGATTATCCGTGAACAAGAGCCTGTTCGTCCCAGCACTCGCTTGAGTCAGACAATGGCGAGCAAGGGGCCCGCTGCTGCTGCTTCAAAATCATTCGTTCAAAATCTTCCGGCAAGCATTGAGACCGATCTCGATTGGATCGTGATGAAGTGTTTGGAGAAGGAGCGGGGGCGACGCTATGACACGGCAAATGGTCTGGCAGCAGATTTGACGAGATTCTTGACCAACGAACCTGTTGTTGCACGGCCACCAAGCGCTATCTATCGCTTTCAAAAATTGGTACGCCGGAACAAGGTTGCCTCGTTCGCTTCTCTGGGCATCGCGATGGCCCTGGTTGTCGGGGCGGGGGCAGTGGCTCTCGTGTTGACGCAGAAGAACGCCGCCTTGGAGGGGGAGGCCGTCGCGCAGCAGCGAGAATTAGATCAATCGGTGCGCGCAGACACGATGACGGCCGTCATTGATAGACTGTTGTCGGATGCTGTGCCGACTTTGATGCGCCAGGGGAATAATCGAGGCGCGCGCGAGTTGGTTGACGCCGTAGACGATTTGGCGACGAATTCGTTGAGCGATTCTCCAGCAGCAGAGATTAATTTGCGCTCGAGATTGATCTGGCAGCTCCTCTTCCATTTTGGTGATTTTGTCGAGGCTCACGAACAGGCCGAATCGATTGACCGTCTTCTCCCGGCGGTTTCTGACGGTCAACTCGAAGTGTCACGAGATGAACTGAGGTTTCAAGTATCCAATGCCCGCCTCATGGTAACGCTTGAGCGCCCGCAAGGTGTGCCTCAGGCGATGAAAGAGATGGATGCCTTGTTTTCTGAATTCATGGAACGAACACCACCGCTTCCGGTGTGGGGACTCAGTTGTCGTTATAGTCAAGGACGGTGGTACCAGCTTGCCAGTATGTTAGCGGAAGCGGAAACGGCTCTCGGCGCGGCCTACGAGTTGCTTCCGAATTGTGCGATCAAAACGCCCCAAACCCTTAGGACTCCTAGGCACTATGCTGACGTTCTTGCCGCTCAAGGAAAATGGAATCGCGCCGAGAAGGTTCTTCGTGAAAACCTTGACTTGCCCCCTGATCCGAATCTGATGGAACGGATAGCCTACAAAGATCGTGTCCGATCATTGATGGACGTTCTTTGTCTGCAAGACCGCCACGCGGAGGCGACTGAGATGCTAGAGGGGCAGCGACAGCAGCTGGCAGCTGGTGCTAGTCTAGAAACTGACTTGCTTGAATTAGAGGTGATGCTTGGTGAAGTGCTGGCGAGATCTGGCAGGGGCAGCGAGGCATTAGCGATCTTTGTTGCGCTCCTCGCCAATCCGGTGACGGAACTCAGGACAGCATGGTACGGCGCAATCTCTCTTGCAGCCGCAACCGGAGATGATGATACCTATGATTGGCTCTGCTGGAGAAGCTTCACCGCGGCAGCTTCGACGGCTGACGGGGCCATTGCCTATGGTCTTGTGAGGGGCTTGCTATGTCGCCCTGCCGATGAATCGACCTTAGCGGTGTGCCGAGTGCTGGTCGAACGCGTGTCTAGGGCAACGGATTGGAGTAAGGATTTTTTGTCCAGATTGAAGGCAGAGCTCGCTTTTCGTGAACATCGATACGCTGACGCGTTGGCAATTCTGGATCAGGATCTTGCTTTGTCTGAGCACAATCGGATTCGGCTAACCAGTGATATGAAGCCGATGAGTCAGGCAAAAAGTTCTTTCTTAGGTGCTTTGATCTACGCGAAATTAGGACGTGGAGAAGAGGCTCGACGAAACATCGTTCGGGGACGAGGGGCGCAGACGTTGTTTTTTAAGGACCGCTCTGGCCGGGATCGAGGTCGAGATTGGCCCAATACCTATTTCGCCGATTCCTTTCGCCGTGAAGCGGAGGAAGCGTGTCAGGCGGCAGGGATCAATCTCCCAAAGTCTGATCCAACGAATCTTTAATCGCGAATCAGGAGAATTCCGGATGCCAGGACTTGGGTTTATTTTATCGAATGTTGCAGAGCCCTTTTGTGAATTAGCGGACGGCAAATACAGTGTGGGGCGTTCTCGCAAGAACCGGATAGTGATCCGGCATCGATCAGTTTCTGGGGAGCATTGCGAACTCCTTGTGGCTGGATCAGAAATCATCGTCCGGGAACGCGGTTCCCGCAACGGTGTCTTTGTCAATGGGGTTCGTGTCCGTGCGCAGAAGGGAGTCAGACACGGAGACATTATCCGCTTCGGCCAAATCGAGGCACGACTCGATCTTTCTCGTCCGATGAACGACGAGGCGACTGCGATCTCAGCGATGGATGAATTGCGGCGCTACGAAAACGAACAAAGCCCGTGCTTGCAGGAGGGCTCAGCTTCAAACAAATCTTTTGTGATCGAACCTGCCATTAGTACCTCCGCGATCGTATCCAATCCCACGACCGAGGTAGCCCCGCCCGCGTCGATCGAAGAGACGAGTCATTCGTACCCCGCCAACGATCAGGAGCTCCGCAATCCGGTCAACGTCACACCAGGTGTGAGGCGATGGATTTATGCCGGTCTCGGAATCTTCCTTTTCATTGCCTTCGGCTGGATTCTTTCGAAACTCTAGAATGCGATGAAACCGTAGGGCACCTTCGAGCATCGCTCAAGCGATGCGTTTTGGGTTGCTCAACGAAATGAGTGGATTCGTATGGAGACCAGTGAACAATCCGAATGATGAGGGAGTCGATCCGAGTCGATCCGAGTCGATCCGAGTCGGACCGAGCGTACTGCGAGCCGTTCCAGCCAAGAGGCTTTCGAGTAGGCAAAGAGGATGCAGTTACCTCCCTTGCATAATTGGGATTCATGGTCCGATGGGGCTCTGGGAGCTTCGCTCGTTCTGGGACGACAAATCGTCACCGGGTATTTATTCTGCTGGAAACGTTGAAGAACCGAGTCGTCCAATTGGCCTATCCGGCTAAAGAAGCAATCTCTCAGAGGAACGCGGCGCTCCATTGATTGGCTGGTTTCTTCTAAATTGCGACCGTCGCTTCGACTGATCCCTGGGTTCTATGATTTTTGGAATCCGGTATTGGCGTCTTCCGGTTGATCGATTGATTCTTTTTTGAGTAAGCAATGCTTCGATACTTCTCTTGATAAAGAAAGATAAGTGGACCCCTAAGCCGTCATCGCTGCCTCCAAATAGGATGCGTTGATCGATGGGGGTTGATTGACACTGTCTAAGGTCATAAAAGGGGTTCAGTACCAATCGATTCGCTTGAGATGAAGGATTTCTTAAAACACCCCATTGAACAGCGAATCGTGAAATCGGACAAATTGGGCCCGCTTGTCTCCGGGGGCGTCCCTGGGGAATGGGGAGTGACGATGCCGATCAATTCTGAGGCTTGCCAATTTGACGTTTGCTTGGTCTATCGCAATGCGAATCTCTGGTCCCGGAGTGCCGCATTCTCGTTGCCAACTCCCAACATCGAAAGGACAAACAATGCGCAAACTCATCTTCTCAGCTAACGGTCCATTTTTGCTGATCGACAAATCACGTACCCGCCGGATTCCGGCGCTCGATCTGGCAACACGAAATCTCGCCGATGCTCTTAACCGCCTGACAGCCGTCATCTCAGTGACTAAAGGGGCAGAGAGTGATGCCTTAAGGAAATCCGCTGCGGAACTGGCGGCCCAGCTGACCGAGCGGATTGAGCAGGCGTTAGGTCCGCTCGACGGCGATGGCGGGGTGGTTTATACGGATCCAGAGGGAGGCTTCACGTGTGGTTCCGATGGTAAACCCCCAATTCCTTTGCCTCCTGAGCCTGATGTGCTTCCCACGCCTGAGGAACTCAAAGCCTCTGGCGTTCTTGATAGCACTTCCGTTCGGCTCCTTAGTAGGGCGATCGAGCAGGAGGTTAATGTATTGGAGCTCTTCGAGGATCCCCGCGAGATTGCTGATAAGCTGGATGTCGACTTGGATGAGGAAGGGATCAATACGCTCCGTTCCCTCGCTCCCTCGCGAATCGATCGGATCACCGATCCGGTGCAACGCGAAGTGGTGCACTACATGCATCGTGTTCTTGAAGATGGGCGATTCACCGATTCGTTCCTTGCCAAGCCGGCGTCGGTTTCCGCGGCGCTCGATATCAAGCTGAGCGACGCCGCATTCGACCGTATCCTGAAGGGGGCTTCCACTGGGTTGGGTGGTGGACAATTTGCCGAGCCTGTGTCGATTGCGGTGGGGATCACAGTGATAGTGGTGGTGGATTCAATCGTAGTGGGACTAGTGGTTACGGCTACGAAAGCCAGTTTTGAAGGATTGCGAACTGTCACAGATCGATCTGGATTGGAGAAATTCTAATGGTCTGCGACGTTCAGTACCAAAGGCCTGAGGCCTCAGTGGCGGCGAAGCGCGAACCGTCTGTTTGGCTGGGCTCATTGCCTTGGACCAATATCACTCAACCGAACCTTGGACTTGCAATCCTGAAATCGGTTCTAGCGGCTGAAGGGATTCATTGCCGGGTTGAGCATACCAACCTTGAGATGCTGCGCTTTCTTCGTGAGGGAACCTATGTGGGACTCGCTCAGATTTGGGCGCTCAATGACTACGTCTTCACCGGTAGTCTGGATGTTCAGCCCGTCGGACGGCGGCGCCAGTTGGTGACAGAAACGATTGCTGAGCTTTGGTGGTCTCCGACCTTTAACAATGGTGACGTTGAGGATCTCGATGCGGTGACCGCTGGGATCGATAAGCTGCGAGACGAAACCATTCCAGCTTGGCTGGAAGAAACCGCCGATCGGCTCGCGGCGGAACCCTTCACCTTGTACGGGATGACCTGTGTTTTCGATCAGACATTCGCGTCTATCGCGCTGGGTAAGGCATTGAAGGCTCGATCGCCGGAGAGGCTTGTGGCCCTCGGTGGATACTCAGTCAGGAGTCCGACCGCCGAGATGTTGATTCGGGCTTTCCCGTGGGTCGATGCGGTTTGCATTGACGAAGGTGAGCCGGTGATCGAAGGGCTGGCACGCGCTTCGGCAGGCCAGATTCCGCTCGAAGATGTCCCTGGCCTGGTGATTAGAGGTCCTCATGGAGCGCCTCAAAGAACGAAGCCCGCGCAACGTTGGAAAATGGACGAGATTCCGATTCCTGACTATAGCAACTGGTTTGATGACTTAAAACGTTTGTCACAGGACCATAAACTCGATATCTCGACCTTCGGGATGCCGGTCGAGAATTCCCGGGGCTGCTGGTGGGGGGCGAAGAAACACTGTATCTTTTGTGGAATTCATGACGCCGATTTGGCCTACCGTCAGAAATCGCCCGAGCGAGCGCTAGAACAGCTCGACGTACTCGCTGAACGCTGGGGGGAGAAACGCTTCCGCTTTGCCGATTATATTCTGCCGCACTCCTATTACAGCACCTTGATTCCCGCCCTTTCGAACCGCGACTATAGCCTAGCATGCGAGATTAAAGCGAATGTGCAGGAGGAAAACATGCAGCTCTTGGCGGATGCAGGCTTCGTCGACGTTCAGCCGGGAATCGAGAGTTTTTCATCTGAGATCCTGCGCTTGATGGACAAGGGTGTCAGGGCAGCCCGTTGCGTTTATCTAATGCGGGTTGGCCGGGCCGTCGGCATTAAGGTCTTTTATAACTTGCTTCACTCCTTTCCTGGAGAGGGGATCGAAGCCTATCGTAGAATGCTGCGCATGGTCCCGCGTTTGCGTCACTTGGATTCTCCGATGAGTAAGATTCCGGTTCAAATCACTCGCGGCGCACCGCTTCAGGTCGCTCCGGAACGCTGGGGGTTGCCCGAATCAGATCCTGAACCTCGCTATGATATTCTTCTATCTGAGGGCTACAGAGCTGCCAGTGGGTTCTCGACGGGCGACTATGCCTATTACTTTTCGCGTGTTCATCAGGTGCCAGAAACCTTGCGCTCGCTGCATCGTAAACTTGCCGCTGAACTTCAGGCCTGGACTCGGATGGATGAACAGCAGACCGCTGATTTGATCCGAAGGAGTACGAACCGATCGAGTATCCAAGATGGACGCTATGGCGATACGGTAATCCACGAGCTGAGCGGGTTGGAGGCCGATCTTCTCGATGCGATGGATAAGCCGGTCAGTCTCGAGCGTGTGCGGACTGAGTTTCAGGAGCAATCCCCCGAGGCGATCGACGACGCGCTAGCTCGTCTGGATGAGCTCGGCCTCTACTTTGAGGATGAAGGAGAAGTTGTCGCTCTTCCTTTGCCCGAAGCGAAAGGGGTCAATACAGCTGGCTGGATGAAGACTCAGATCGGCGACGACGCATAGTCTAGCGACAATTCGCAAGCGACGACGGGAAATTCCTTCTGCGTTCACTACCCGTGTGTGACGTGAGCAGATTCCACTGTCGTTGAATCGTCTTATGGGGACATCCATGGGCTTAGATGGTAGGTATATCCGTGAGGATCTTGGCAGTCCGCTGCTGGGCAGACAGCAGCGGCGGGGACTTGAACGAGCCCGCAATTCCCCCCATCCGACATAGAATGTTCACTGGCCCTCCCTGAAACGACGACTTAGCTGGTCCTATTCCAGGGGGCTAGTTCTCACCATCTGGAGTTGGGTAGCCGCCGTTGCCAGCGTCCAGTCTTGCTGCTTAAAAAAAATCAAAAAAACAGCAAGATTTCTTCAAAAACGTCTTAGGAAACGAATGACAGCAGTTGTCTTGTAGAAAATTGCCTGCGGATCGGCTTGTAGGCGCGTGGTTCGGAGTCTCATGGCAGCTGAAAGGTTACGGATGAGTTGAATGAGAACGTTTGAGATTCGCATGTTTGGAATGGGGTTGTTTGGCGGTTGTAGGGCAGGAGTTGCTCGTCTAGCGGCTTGTATGGCGATCGGCGCGGCTCTGTGTGGCTCGTTGTCGTTGTCTTCGAGGGCGCAGTCCTTGTCGCCGCGCCTTGTGAAGTCAGGTTTGCCTGCTTCCCGGGTTCAGTTGGTTGATATGGATCAAGATTCTGTGCCTGAGGTGATTTTGCTCCGAAAGGACGGTGAGTTGTCGGTTATTCGGGTAGATGCTGAAGGCCAAATTCTGAGCGAGAGCGAGGTGACAGCTGGACCCGTAACCACGTTTGAGGTCGCCGATTTTGATCGTTCCGAGGCCTTGGACTTATTTCTGGGCTTTGGCGGTGAAAGCCCTGCAGCCGTATTGATTAACGACGGGGCAGGGGCTCTGGACTTCGGGACACAATCCTTAGCCGCGGCACAAGCCCGAGCCCTTGGAGTGGGTGATTTGGATGGCTGTCTCTTATACACATCTGACGCTGCCGACGAGCGATCTAGTGT
>OJGU01000200.1_pt1 | contig 39823 bp, 31 predicted proteins | sample 1594741 | NCBI WGS metagenome assembly OJGU01 (sample SAMN05416841, study PRJEB24817) | seawater metagenome | isolation source: Sea water | place: Canada:Atlantic | collected 2013-07 | reverse complement strand
GATCGCTCGTCGGCAGCGTCAGATGTGTATAAGAGACAGTAATAATATTGTTATCCCTACTGAAGGTGAAGTATCAGCAGAGGTGGTGACGGCCGTAAACTCGGCTGTTGAAACCACTAACAATCTGCTTACTAACGCTTCTGAGCAAATCACCGCGGGGACGTTGACTGCCACCCAAGCTCTGACAACACTAACAGCAGCCAATAGCGCATTGGACAAAGCAGGTACCGCTAAATCGACAGCCGGTGGTAGCGGTGTTAGTTCCTCAGCGAGCACAACAGCGGTAACGAATATCGCCAACGTCGTTAGTGCCCTTGCAACATCTACTACGCCTTTAACTGATGCTCAAAAAGAACAAGTCGCAACAGTAGTAACAAGCACCGTAACTAGTGCTACCAAGCTTATTACCGCAGACACACCACGCTCAGAAATTTTGAGCCTAGTAGAGGCCACCTCCAAGCTATTGCAAAGCTCTAACGATGCCACTGGCACTATCAAACAAGCGTTGGTCACTCAGCTGCAGGCGCTCTCAACATCAGCCACACAAAAAATTCTGCCAACCCTACCTGAAAGCATTCGCGGTAACGTTGACCTCAACTCCATTGATGCTATTCGAACTTTAGCGTCTGCCAAAGCTACGGTGACAGAAATTGTACAAAAGACTTCGCCAGTCGTTTGCCAGGCTCCTGATTATAGTGGACATTGGTCTTCGTTTCGCAGCGATACCTTTGCCGATCACGAGAATATTTGGCACAATCCTGATTCCGGTTATCGAAAAGACTTAGCTACCTATCAAGCATGCATTGAAGCAAACGGCACAGCAAGCTCCCTCGTAGTTGAAGAAGGAGGTAATCTGTTTGCTGCAACCGCCGAACAACCCGTGTTCAACAATGCAAATGGTAGTCTTCTTGTTACTTACGCTGGCGCCACTTACGCTGCGGTCTCCAATACTCAAAGGATAGTGCCATCACTTTTGAGTGACGGTTTATATACATTGCCAGACGGTCGTCTCCTATATGTAAATGCAGGTAATGCGTTGGAAGTCACTGGCGGTGCATTGAACAATGACGCAATGGGTGCTGCCATTATCAATGCAGGCTTCACGCCTCTAACTGGGCCCGACGGCACCGTCATGATTGATTTGGGCAATAACCAACGTTTTGCCGGTGCATTTGCATTGGATAATCTCGGTAACAACAGCACAGCGTGCAACTCAGTAAGCTTTAATTCCCCCTCTGGAGACCCAACAAACGCGGCCTATGTCTTCGAGATGGTATGTAGTGATGGAGCAAAACAACGCATCGTTCCGTTTCCGCAAAGCAACGTGTTCTTCGACACGGTAACGAATGCCGGCTTCAATGTAAGCACCGACCGCAATACCGGTATCATCAGCATCGAAGGCGTGGGCAATGTACGCCCTAGCTTCTTCGTGAATCCGTTGTCATTAGCGGATACTACTTACTTGAACGCGAATAAAACGGCTGAAGGAATTGCCGTACGCGCAACCGATGCCAACAGTGACGGTAAAGTGGATTATGAAATCCTAAGCTCTGATGGTGTACAAGTCTTATACGGTCAATAACTTTCAACATAGGGGGCTATCGAAAAATAGCCCCCTATTTGATGGCGCACCTATAGCAACAACCCAAATCAATCTGTACTCGAATCTCAAAAAGTTCGGCAAGTGTTTTGCGTTCTTAGCAAGCCACTTATGTATAAACAGAGCAGCCTTATGAGCCTCATCAATCTCTTCAGCACCTTTGTCATCACAGCGATTTCATTGTTTGCCCTTAAACCTGTGGCCAGCAAAGTTGGGCTGATTGACATTCCTGGTGGCAGAAAGATTCATAAGACCCCTACTCCACTAGTTGGAGGTGTTGGAATCTATGCTGGCGTTTTGTGTATGAGCCTGTTCACGCCCGAGGTTCTACTCCACTATTTCGCGATGCTTGCCATATCTGGGCTTGTGCTGCTTATTGGCATTTTCGATGATGCGCGCGAATTAAAAGTTTCTGTGCGCATGGGCGCCCACGCCTTCGCTGCTTGGCTGATGGTTGTTGTTGCAGGCAATCAGCTACTTTCACTGGGCAATATACTCGCTCTTGGCCCTGTTGAGCTTGGGGTGTTAGCAATTCCAATAACCATTTTCGCTACTGTCGGTGTGATCAACGCCGTCAATATGACCGACGGTATTGATGGACTTTCAGGTGGTTTAGTCCTTCTGTCACTGATCTTCATCAGTATCGTGGCATTCGCCTCTGGCCATAGCCCCATGCTGCAATTTAATACGCTGTTGATTTGTGCGCTATTAGCCTTCCTCGCGCTTAACTTCCGCTTGCCCTGGAAACGCAGCGCCATGATTTATTTGGGCGATGCAGGCAGTACACTGTTAGGCTTTATACTCACTTGGATTATTATTGAAGCAACTCAAGGCCCAGATGCGATGATGGCCCCCGTCTATGCGCTATGGTTTTTAGCAGTACCACTGATAGACACTGTAAGCTTGTTGATTAAGCGCCCATTACGCGGCTGCAACCCTTTTTCAGCGGGAAATGACCATGTGCACCACCGCTTAATCGCAGCAAGTTTTAGCCATGAGCAAACCGTTATAGGGCTTTATATTGTAAGCATCATTACTGGTAGCATTGGTTTGTTAGGATATTTTTACCAAGCTAGCGAAGCTTTCATGTTCTTCGCCTTTATGGGTTTATTTGGCATCTATATGGCCTGGGCAAAACTTTGCAAACTTATCCCTGCCTTTTCAGTCAAGGTACAAGCTAACTAGTTCAACACTTCAGACCTACCATCCTATAGTCCCTCCCTACAATTTGTGTTCTAATTGGGCGCTATATTTTTCTGAAGTTTCACCTTTTTAATCGAATTACAACCCCTAGCGCAAACCCAAGGAATTAGAAATCATGAAAAGTCGTAGTACACTTTTTCAAATACGAAATATCATCATAGTGGGAATGCTAGGGCTAACTAGCACAATAGATGCCGCCGCGCCGGCCACTTTTACTCTCGAGAACAATCAGCTAACCATCTCAGGTGGTAGTGGTACTACATTTTCTACGCAAACCGCCACAATATCCTCTGCGGGTGTGGTGTCTACAATCGCCAACGTTCCTTCCACTAACGGAGTAGGAATTCCTAGCTTTGCGTTCACCTTAGTACCCAGCAACGTTCCTGATGGCAGTTATGATTTCAGAGTTGGTGTCACAATCGATGACAACGCTAACGATCGCCGTATGGAAGCAAAAATCGACAAACTGACACTAACGGTCGCGGGCACAACCGTGACGGGCACTATCCCTGCTGCCGGTAACGCATTACGAGTATTAGGGCGCGACGGAGCCAATACTTTGCAGGTGGCTCTTTCTACTACCAATAATCAACAAAGTGGGCCAATCACGGTTAGTGGCGGAACAGTTAGCTTCAATGCCTCAACCTTGATTGATCGCATTCGTTCTTCGACAACTACCTCGTTCGATACGTATATTTTGAAAGAGTTCGAGCAAGCGGCCACCTACACCTACCACATCGCTGTGCAGCAATTAGCAGGTGCACCCGCCACTCTAGATTTCGGCACTACACAACCCGCTTTCACCTCTCTTCCAAAAGTCGGCGTCGACGTGTCTTCCCCTGCAACTTTTTCATTGAATTCTTCTGAACTGGCTACTGGGTTCACCTCGGCCCCCTATGTCAAAGGCGAATTCAATGTTGTTTACATCGCGCCTAGTTCAAGCGGTGGTGGTGGTGGCACAGGCGGGTCGAACGCTGAAGTAACACAAGGCACAGCAAATCTAGAGCAAGAGTTGGCGAACATTCCTGAAATCTCTACCGACACACCGCCTTCGGCTGACACTGTGGCGAAAATTGAAACAGCGGTAACAAATGCTGGGACTGTTGCAGCACAAGCCGCTGCTGCCGCCGCTGCAGGCACACTGACGCCATCGCAAGCAATCGCCACCCTATTGCAAAGCAACAAAGCTGTTGAGTTGGCCGGCAAGGCTAAGCAAGCAGGTGCCACGTCTTCTACTAGCGCTTCAACTAGCGTACTTACCAATATCGCTAGCGTGTTTTCGGGATTGAGCAACAGTGGCACAACAATCAGCGACACACAAAAGGCGCAACTGGCCACTGAAGCTAAAAAAGCCATCGACAATGCTAAAGCGCTAATCAAAGAAGGCGAAGGCGGCACTACGCAAGCCGAACTTATTGCTTTAGTCGATGCCGGTGCGCAGTTGCTCAATAATATGACTAAACTTAACGGCAATGTGGTACCCGACGACGTGGTAACGAGCGTCAACACCCTTTCTACCTCCGCTATCAGTAATTCACTACAGGGGGTAGAGGCAGCAAATGGTATTGATCGTAATGACCCCGTTGCAGTTCGCAATTTTTTACAAAGCAATCCAGCGGCCAAAGAAAAGGCTGTGGAAAAAACGCCTAAGACAGCAATGAGTGTCAAATTTTCATTGACTTTTAATGCGGTCTCAACGTCTTGCGATTCATCAATTCTAGATGCTCTTCGTAATGATGTTGCCAATGCATCGGGCATCCCTTTATCAAGAGTAGTAATCACTACTGCCAACTGTGACAACAATAACCAAACACAGGCCTTGCTGTCTGGCGGCAATATTTTGGCGGCCACAACAACACCAACAATTGCAATCGAAGACAACGGCAGATTCATTTACTCTACCGATACTGAAAAATACGTAGGCCGCTCTATCGCACGCTTAGTGCCAAGCTCTATTCCCACGGGCACTAGCGCGTTGCCAAATGGCAAGACTCTCATTGTGCAAGCTGGCATCGCGACAGAAGTTTCTCCTACAGCGCTGGACGAGGAAACTTTCGGGGCTGCGGTAAGCAGTGCTGGGTACCAGCTGTCATACAATGACAATGGGTCAATCGGAATCGATTTAGGCAATAACGAGTCTTTCTCTGGTGCCTTTGCCTACAATGACGTGGGCACAGCCACTAGCTGTGGTGCAGTGACGTTTACAGCACCTGTTGGCAGCCCAACTGATCCGAACTACGCCTTCATTGCCAACTGTGCAGACGGGGCTGCCCAACGCATTACACCGTTCGCACATACCAATGCATTCTATGCAACCTTGTCCACTGAAGGGATCAGCGCCACAACTGATCGCAACACTGGCATCGTGACTATTCCTAACATTGGTAGCTTCAAGCCAAGCTTCTTTGTAAACCCACTAAGCTTGAACGACACGGCTTATTACAATGCTACAAAGAATGCTGATGGCATTGCCTTCCGCGCCACTGATGCGAATGGCGATGGCAAAACAGATTACGAAGTAATCAGCGCCACAGGCGTGCAGCTTCTGTACGGCCTATAATCGCTAAACCCGGCGAGGGAGTGTTATCTCAAACTCCCTCGCCGCTTTTGCAGCCATCTCCTCCAACGCCCGCTGCAACCCAACACGCCCCGATTCACTGCCATGCACAATCCGAATCTCACGAGGCCATCGCTTCATCCCCCGAACAAACGCCAATAAGTCCGCCTGATCCGCATGAGCCGAATACCCCCCAACCATCTCAACCCGAGCCCGAATAGAGTAACTTTCCCCATCCAACTCAACCTGAAACAATCCACCCTGTGGAAGCTTGCCTTGTGGGAGCGGGCCTGCCCGCGATTGACCCTCGGTATCCATCCCCCTAGATTTCAAAATTTCAAACCCCGGCGTCCCCGGCACCTGATACCCCACAAACAACACATTATGAACAGGATCCCCCAACATCGCCTTCAAGTAATTCACAATGCGCCCGCCTGCTGCCATGCCACTAGCCGCAATCACAATGGCCGGCTTCTTAGTCTTCGCTAAGTAATTCACCAAGCGCATATGGTCATCATGAGAATCAACAGTCAATAAACTATCAAAATTCAAAGGGTGCCGACCGGCATCTACCCTTTCCAAGGCTTCCTCGTCCCAAAAGGGTTTGAGCTCTCGATAAACCTTAGTGAACTTGGCAGCTAATGGAGAATCAACAACAATGGTGATTCCTTTTAAAAGATTTAAAGAGCCTTCCTTGGAAAGTGTGCCATGTGGGAGCGGGCCTGCCCGCGATAATTCCACCTCACTTTTCGCGGGCAGGCCCGCTCCCACATGAGGATATTTTCTAGCATCTGTTTCAATCCCCCCTTTTCCCTCTGCTCCACTTTCCAGCTCATGAATAATCGACTCAAACTCATACAACAACTCCTGAGTCCTGCCAATACTAAAGGCTGGGATCAACACACTCCCCCCATCACTCAAGGCTTTCTCAACTAAAGCTTTTAACCGCAACCGACGGGTTGTACGGTCCTCATGCACACGGTTGCCATAGGTACTCTCAATCACCAAAGTGTCTGCATGTTCCGGTGATATAGGCGCAGGCAGTAAAGGTGCGTGCGGGGCTCCTAGGTCGCCAGAGAACACCGTGCGGTGCTCACGCCACTCATCATCACTCGATGCACGTGATTGATGCTCAATTTCCACATAGGCCGAGCCAAGAATATGCCCCGCGCGTTGTAGGCGCACACGCAATTTTAACAAAGGCGAGTCCATCAATGGGTACCACTGCTTATAGGCCAGCGGCATCAATTTTTTTTGCACTTTTCTCAAAAACTGTTTTACGAGTTTTTCATCACGCGTAAACCCAATCTTAAACGCATCCTCAATCACCAAGGGCAATAACTTAGCACTGGGGTAGGAACACAGAATGGGGCCTTTGAACCCTGCAGCTAGCAGGTAAGGCAAACGCCCGATATGATCAATGTGGACATGGGTGACAATCAAAGCGCGAATTAGCGACAGGTCGAAGTCAATAGACTGCCCATTCTGGGCTTCTTGCCCTTGGAACAAACCGCAATCGACAAGCAGGTGCAGCATATCGCTAGCGATATAACGGTGGCAGCTGCCAGTAACGCCGTTGGCAGCGCCGTGGTGTTGGAACTGAGGGTAGGCCTGGGTCATTGCGTTGAGCTTGTTTTAGGTAAGGGAAAATACCACTTACCCTAAATAAAGACCCAAAACTTGTTCCTGTCAAATTACACAGCCATAATCGCTGCAATAATTAGCCAATCAACGCCGCGGAGCCACCATGCGCCATTGGGTCAACGAAGCCATACGTAAAATAGATGCCGACTTTCAGCGCACTGCCGACACCCATCTTATTAAACTCCCCCTGCCCTGTTACCCAGGGGTAGACATCTATTTGAAGGATGAGAGCACACACCCAACCGGGAGCCTAAAGCACCGTTTAGCGCGATCATTGTTCCTCTACGGGCTTTGCAATGGGCATATCAATCAAGACACCCCAATCATAGAGGCTTCCTCAGGCTCCACAGCCGTGTCAGAAGCCTATTTTGCACGCTTAATAGGCTTACCCTTTATCGCGGTAATGCCGGCAAGCACGGCCAAAGAAAAGATCAAGTTAGTCGAGTTCTACGGTGGCCAATGCCATTTTGTTGAGCGCGGTGAGCAGATATACGCAGAGGCAGAACGTTTAGCAAATGAGAAGAATGGCCATTACATGGACCAATTTACCTATGCCGAACGCGCAACAGATTGGCGAGGCAATAACAATATTGCCGAAAGCATTTTTAAACAAATGGAACAAGAGCGCTTTCCCCTGCCCCGCTACCTAGTGATGAGCTGCGGCACTGGCGGTACGTCATCTACATTAGGCCGTTATATTCGCTATCGCCGGTTTGATACTGAATTGGTAGTAGTGGACCCAGAAAACTCCGTTTTCTACGACAGCTTTATGACCGGCGACAAGACCCTTACAAGCGATTCCGGAAGTCGGATTGAAGGTATTGGAAGACCGCGAGTGGAACCTTCGTTTACGCCTGGAGTAATCGATAGAATGATTCAAGTGCCAGATGGCGCTTCGATTGCGACTTTGCGTTGGTTGGAGAAGGTAATCGGCAGGAAGGTTGGTGGATCGACGGGGACGAATCTTTGGGGGGCGCTGCAGTTAGCGAAGGAGATGCATGAGCATGAGGATCAGGGGTCTATTGTGACGGTGCTTTGTGATACTGGGGAGAGATATTTGCATAGTTATTATGATGAGGAATGGGTGCATGAAAAATTAGGAGACATCGAAAAATGGGGCGAGCATCTTAAAATCTGATAAGAAATAGCTGTTTTTCATATGCTACATACTAGATAGATCAACCTAGTTGAGTAGCTCAAAGTATTTTTACGGAAAATTCTCCATATCTTTTTCTAGACCCAATCGCTCTCCACTGGCACAATGTTCAAATAATACAAAACATTTTATCGCGAATATCACCAGTGCTAAATCCTGCCCTGTCAAGCATGGCCAAGCGGTAGCGTGCCTGAAATATTAAAACCCCAAACTTATTTATGCAAAGACGACAATCAAAATTACAGGAAGACACGTATTTCAGGGTTATGTAAATCTTGCTGACAAATCCAGACCTCACTCATCGCGAACATTATCATAGAATAGATATGAGTGTTGGTGGTTTGAACTATTGTCTAAACGCGCCAATGAAAAAGGGATTGATGAAAGTGAAGAATTTTGCTAGGTCAAAAAATAATTAGCTATGCTTATGTATTAACTCCAAGGGGAATGTCAGAAAAGGCTACCAAAACTCAACGATTCTTGTAGCAAAAGATCGAAGAGTTCGAAGCATTGAAGGAGGACATTGAATCTAAAAATTTGAATTACTTTAAAAAAAAAGTAAAACGGTGAAGGATATCTTTAGCCTCCACAATCTCATTTAGATTATAGCAATGAGCTTAACTTAAATCGTCTATAGCCAGTGTACTCATCTGCTTCAAAATTAATAATTTCACGCGTAGAGCATTCAAAGAAATGCAAACTTAACGCTTTATAAATCCTGCATTAGGACTTGCTACGACTCAATCAATTAAAATGCATTTCGGAACCTTATGAACAGTAACAAAGAAGAATTACCAAAAATATTTGTTGCAGGTCACAGCGGAATGGTAGGGGCTGCCATACTTCGACAACTTCAAGCTAGCAATCAGAACAACATCGTCACAAGAACACATTCCGAACTTGATTTGACCAATCAATCTCAAGTGGAAACTTTTTTTGCAAGTGAGAAACCCAATCAGGTGTATCTTGCTGCCGCCAAGGTTGGAGGCATTTACGCGAACAACACATTTCCTGCTGATTTTATCTATCAAAACTTAATGATCCAAGCCAATGTCATTCAAGCAGCTTATAGCAATAATGTTAAGAAACTTTTATTCTTAGGTTCCAGTTGTATCTATCCAAAAGTGATACCACAGCCAATGCGCGAAGAAGCCCTCCTCACAAATGCACTCGAACCAACAAACGAACCCTATGCGATTGCAAAAATTGCTGGAATCAAATTATGTGAAAGTTTTAATCGGCAGTATGATTTAGATTATCGCAGTGTAATGCCAACTAATCTTTACGGTCCAGGTGACAATTATCATCCTGAAAACTCACACGTAATACCCGCCCTTATTCGGCGATTCCATGAAGGCAAGGTAAACAACTCACCTACAGTCATGGTTTGGGGGAGTGGTAAACCAAGAAGGGAATTTCTATTTGTTGACGATTTAGCCAAGGCAAGTATTTTTGTTATGAATCTTGAAAATACAATCTATAAACAGCAAATCAAACCAATGCGAAGTCACCTAAATGTAGGGAGCGGTTACGACTTTACTATAAAGGATCTCGCTTCAGAAATCGCGCATGTTGTAGGCTATAAAGGCAGAATCACATTTGACTCGTCCAAACCAGACGGAGCACAGCGCAAATTGATAGATACCTCACGCCTCAATTCCCTAGGTTGGAGAGCCCAAGTAGACCTTGCAACCGGGTTAACTATCGCGTATGAAGACTTTCTGAAGCAGAGCCTAAACTTGAATCTAGGATAAATTAATGACTAATAAGAAAAAAGTAGCACTGATTACGGGTGTCACAGGCCAAGATGGAGCTTACCTTGCCGAGCTATTGCTTGGCAAAGGCTACATCGTTCATGGCATAAAGCGTCGAAGCAGCCTCTTTAATACAGACCGAATTGATCATCTTTACCAAGATCGACACGATGAGAATGTTAGATTCTTTCTTCACCACGGCGATCTAACGGACAGCACAAGCCTTATTCGAATAATTCAAAATACTCAGCCAGATGAAATTTACAACTTGGCGGCGCAAAGCCATGTCGCGGTAAGTTTTGAGGAGCCAGAATATACCGCCAATTCTGATGCACTAGGCACACTTCGTATTCTTGAAGCAATACGAATACTAGGACTAGAAAAAAAAACCAGATACTACCAAGCTAGCACCAGCGAGCTCTACGGGCTTACCCAAGAACACCCCCAGAATGAAACCACCCCATTCTACCCGAGAAGTCCTTATGCAGTTGCAAAACTCTACGCCTACTGGATTACAGTAAACTACCGTGAGGCGTATGGTATCTACGCTTGTAACGGCATTTTGTTTAATCATGAAAGTCCAACTCGTGGAGAGACATTTGTCACGCGAAAAATAACTCGTGCTCTTGCTCGCATAAAGCTAGGGCTACAAGATTGCCTTTTTCTGGGAAATCTAGATGCGAAGCGCGACTGGGGACACGCAAAAGATTATGTAGAAATGCAATGGCTTATGCTTCAGCAGAAGGAGGCAGATGACTTTGTCATAGCTAGCGGCATTCAATATTCAGTGCGAGATTTTGTCAATTCTGCAGCAAAAGAACTAGGCATGCGTATCCGCTGGGAAGGTGCAGGGGTAGAAGAAACAGGATTTTTGCAGATCAACAATGGTGAAAAGAAAATCATCTCAGTAGATTCGAACTATTTCAGACCAACGGAAGTCGAGACATTACTTGGAAATCCGCAAAAGGCAAAAGAAAAACTAGGATGGTCACCAAAGACTACTTTCGATGAGCTAGTTGCTGAGATGGTTAGAGAAGATTTGAAATCCGCTCAACGCGATGAATTAGTTAAAAGTTACGGCTACAAAACTTTAGATTACAATGAGTAACCTCTCCATATGTATTCAGTTAGATTAAAAAATGGAAAATGTTTTTCGGCCACTAGTGGAAAAACAATACTCGAAGCAGCCAGACTAGCAGGTATACATTTTCCGTATAGTTGTAAAACAGGTCGTTGCAGCTCTTGTAAGTGTAAAATTTTAAGCGGCAAAACCAATGCCATCTATCCAGAACTTGGATTAAGCGATAGTGAAGTAGCTGAAAATTGGATTCTAAGTTGTGTACGTGAAATCAAATCAGATATAACTCTTGAAATAGACGATCTCAATAACATAGAAATCCCCAATGCTAGAACCCTTCCTTGCAGAATAAGCCAAATTAACTATCTAACAGCAGAGATTATTCAAATAAAGTTGAGACTTCCACCATCATCAGATTTCCGATTTTTATCTGGTCAATACATAGAAATTATAGGAACGAATGGCATTCGCCGCAGTTACTCTTTGGCCAACTCCTCCATTACCAATAACGAAATCGAGTTACATATACGAAAAGTTAAAAATGGTATTATGAGTAAATATTGGTTTGAGCAGGCAAGGTTAAATGATTTACTTCGACTCAATGGCCCACTTGGCACGTTTTTTTTACGCGATGTATCTGAGCTTCACCTAATTTTCTTGGCTACCGGAACTGGAATCGCGCCGATTTTTTCGATTTTACGTTCTCTAAAGAAAATTTCAGATGAACAACAACCTTCCAAAATAAGCGTTCTATGGGGTAGTCGACACCCCGAAGATCTTTATTTAAGTGCAGCAGATTTCGGGGATAGAGTACACTTTATTCCTGTACTTTCCCGACCACCAAGAACTTGGAGCGGGGCCAAAGGATATGTTCAAAATGTGCTTCTCAGCTCAAAATCAAATTTCGCTGATAGCGCTGTTTATGCATGCGGTTCTGAGAATATGATCCACGATGCAAAAAAACAGCTAGTTGCATTCGGTTTGTCAACTAATCACTTCTATTCTGATGCCTTCGTCATTTCGGGTTCCCAATGATTAGCCAAGGAGAAATGAAATGAAAGCAGTAATACTTGCCGGTGGGCTCGGCACTAGACTTAGTGAAGAAACCTCTACGCGACCTAAACCTATGGTAGATATTGGAGGAAAGCCAATTCTATGGCATATAATGAAGATGTATTCTTACTATGGTATCCATGATTTCATAATTTGTTGTGGATATAAGGGCTATATCATTAAGGAATACTTCGCCAACTATTTTTTGCACATGTCAGACGTAACAATTGACATGCAAGAAAATAGCATGCACGTTCACGAAAAACGAGCCGAACCTTGGAGGGTGACTTTAGTTGATACTGGCGACGAATCTATGACTGGTGGTCGTCTAGGCCGAGTTGCTGAATATGTTAAAAATGAAGCTGCATTCTGCTTTACTTACGGTGACGGTTTAGGCGATATAGATATTAGCGCAAGTATCGACTTTCATCACAAACATGGTAAGTGGGCAACATTAACCGCGACTTATCCCCCCGGCCGGTTTGGAGCCCTAGATATACAGAGCAATCAAATTATCAATTTCAAGGAAAAGCCAAAGGGTGATGGGGCAATGATAAATGGAGGCTTCTTCATTTTATCACCTAAAGTACTAAGTTTAATTAAGAATGACCAAACAATTTGGGAACAAGAACCTTTGATGAAGTTGGCAGAAATTGGAGAGCTTATGGCCTACCAACATGAGGGGTTTTGGCAACCCATGGACACACTAAGAGACAAACAGCTACTTGAAGATCTTTGGAGTAACGGTAAAGCTCCTTGGAAAAAGTGGAACTAACAATGCGAGAAGTAAATCCAAAATTCTGGGTTGGAAAGCGGGTCTTTTTAACGGGCCACACAGGCTTTAAAGGAAGCTGGCTAAGCCTTTGGTTACAGTCATTGGGTGCTGAAGTATTCGGATTTGCACTGAATCCACCTACGACACCATCACTCTTTGTAGAAGCCGATGTAGCAAAAGGCATGAGGAGTACAATTGGTGATATACGCGACTACGCTGCAGTTATATCTGCAATCAAAAATTGTAATCCCGACATTATAATACATATGGCAGCTCAACCTTTAGTGCGTTATTCCTATAAATCACCAATCGAAACATACTCCATAAATGTAATGGGAACAGTTCACTTATATGAAGCAGCACGTCAAGTAGAAAGTGTAAAAGCGATAGTGAATGTAACTACTGATAAGTGTTATGAAAATAAGGAATGGGTATGGGGCTATCGTGAAGACGATTCAATCGGTGGGCATGATCCCTATAGCAACAGCAAAGGATGCTCAGAATTGGTCACGAACGCTTTTCGAAGTTCTTTTATGCAAAACCAAGGCATTGCTCTCGCCTCAGCAAGAGCCGGCAATGTGATTGGTGGGGGTGATTGGGCCGCTGACCGCCTAGTTCCCGACATACTGAAAGCCTTTGAACAATCGAAACAGTTAATTATCCGGAACCCCCATGCGATTAGACCTTGGCAACATGTATTAGAACCACTTGCCGGTTATTTAATACTAGCCGAATCCCTTTACTTAGAGGGAGATAAGTTTTCAGAGGGCTGGAATTTTGGGCCACAAAACGAAGGCGCACAATCTGTTAAATGGATTGTTGAGAAAATGGCCAAGCACTTGGGTATAGAGACTGCCTGGGATCTCAGTACCGAAGAACAGCCGCATGAAGCCACCTATTTAAAACTAGACATTTCTAAGTCAAGAACACGACTGGGATGGCGTCCTCGCTGGGATCTTGAAACTGCACTCTCCTATGTTATCAACTGGCATCAGTACTGGCTAAGGAATCGTAACGCGCAAGTCGAGTGTCTCCGACAAATACGCGATTATCAAAACAAACAAATATAAAATGGATCACTTAATGCAATCACTACAAGATCTAAAACACACTAAGACACCAGAGAGTATTCGCAAAGAAATTGCCGAACTCGTTCAACAGTTTGCGGATATAGTATATAAACCTACTTCATTCATTGCAGGTGAAACACATGTACCGGTATCAGGAAAAGTAATTGGTGCATCAGAACTTAAAAACCTAGTTGATGCCAGCCTTGATGGTTGGTTGACCACAGGAAGATTCAATACACTTTTTGAAAAAAGGCTGGCAAACTACCTAGGCGTTAAACATCTAATTACCGTAAACTCTGGGTCCTCTGCTAACTTAGTAGCCTTTTCAACCCTCACTTCTCCAAAATTAGGCGATCGATCGATAAAAAAAGGCGATGAAGTAATCGGGGTAGCAGCGGGATTCCCTACCACAGTAAATCCAATCATCCAGTATGGTGCTATTCCTGTTTTTGTAGATATCGATCTAAACACTCACAATATCGATGCAGATAAAATTGAAGAAGCTATCAGCGAGAAAACTAAAGCGATAATGTTGGCACATTCACTCGGCAATCCATTCAATCTAGAAAAAGTTGTAGCATTGTGTAAGAAATACAACTTATGGCTTATCGAAGACTGCTGTGACGCTTTAGGATCTACTTACAACGGTCAATTAGTAGGTACATTTGGAGATATCTCCACTCTAAGCTTCTATCCAGCACATCATATTACAATGGGTGAAGGAGGAGCTGTGTTCACTAACAATCCCGAACTAAAATTAATCGCAGAATCTTTTAGAGATTGGGGTAGAGATTGTTATTGTGCACCAGGAAAAGATAATACATGTAATAAACGCTTTTGTTGGAAATTAGGAAATCTTCCCGAGGGTTATGATCATAAATACACATACAGCCACTTGGGGTATAACCTCAAAATAACTGACATGCAAGCTGCATGTGCACTAGCACAACTAGATCGATTGGATGAATTCATAGCGACTAGAAAAGCCAATTTTGGATTCTTGAAAAAACGTTTGCAATCTTGTTCTGAGTACTTGCATCTACCTGAGGCAACTCCAAACTCAGAACCTTCATGGTTTGGTTTCCCAATTATTCTTAAGGAAAATGCCGGAGTGAAAAGAATAGATCTATTAAATTTTCTTGACCAAAACAAAATTGGTACCCGCCTACTCTTCGCTGGAAATCTCACTTGCCAACCTTACATGGAAGGGCGCGAATACAGGGTTAGTGGCCACCTTGTTAATACTAATATTGTTATGAATCAAACTTTTTGGATCGGTGTTTATCCTGGTTTGGGTATCAATCACTTGGAATTTCTAGCTACCAAACTAGAAGAGTTTTTCGGACTGAATTTCTGATGTTCAAAATTAAAGATACTTTGATCCCTGGTTGCTTCGAAATAGTTCCACGGCTCATGGAAGATAAGCGTGGCCGATTTGTAAAAGTGTTTCACCAAAGAGAATATGAAAAACTGGGCTTACAAACCTCGTTCTTAGAGGAGTACTACTCTTTTTCAGAGAAAAGTGTAGTTCGAGGTCTCCACTTCCAAGCACCTCCTTCTGATCACGTAAAACTTGTTTATTGCGTGCATGGAGAAGTAAAAGATGTTGTGGTAGATATAAGAAAAGGCTCCCCTACTTTTGGAAAGACAGTATCGATCATTCTTTCTGCAAAAAATGCCAATTTACTTTATATCCCATCTGGTCTCGCACATGGATTTTGCGTAACCAGTAAAAATGCAATCATGGTATACAAAGTCAGTACAATTTATGACCCAACGAGGGACAATGGAATTCACTGGAATTCAATCAATATAAACTGGCCAACAAAAAATCCAATTATATCTACACGAGATTCCGAATTTCCAACTTTAGATAAATTTCAGACGCCATTCAAATATGATTTCTAAAACTGGATTGAATCGTGTTCTTGTTACCGGAGCAACAGGGTATATCGGATCAAACCTAGTTCAGCATCTCATTGAACTAGGTGTAGACGTACACATAGTAATACGCCCAAACTCCGATTTAACTTTACTTCATGATCGGTTGAATTCTATTACAGTGCATGAGCATGACGGAACAAGCACAGGTTTGATAAAAGTGCTTAAAAATGCTCAACCGATGACAGTATACCATCTAGCATCATTGTTCTTAGCACAGCACGAAAATGAGGATATTGAGGCATTGGTTAAAAGCAACCTTCTATTCCCCACCCAATTACTAGAAGCAATAATAGCTACAGGTGTTGAGTATTTTGTAAATACAGGGACTTCATGGCAACACTATAACAATGATGAATATAATCCTGTCAATTTGTATGCAGCTACAAAAAAAGCATTTGAAGATATACTTGAATATTACGTACAGGCTCAAAATCTCAAAGCATGTACTCTTCAATTATTTGACACCTATGGCCAAAATGATCCAAGACAAAAGCTAATTACTTTGCTATGGAGAACAGCAAAAACCAATCAACCACTATTAATGTCACCAGGAGAGCAATTAATCGACTTGGTGCATGTCGATGACGTAGTACGTGCGTTCACATTAGCTGCTGAATCGTTGAAGAACCAAAGCCATGCTCACACTAAATATGGTGTTTCATCTGGAAACCCAATACGTCTGATTGATCTTATCAGAATTTTTGAAAAATCTACAAATACTTCACTTCCTATTATTTTCGGTGGACGTCCTTATAGACCTAGAGAAGTGATGGATCCTTGGACAAATTTTCAAACAGTACCAAATTGGATCCCTACAAAAGAAATAAAAGAAAATATTCAGAACACCGAACCTCCATGAACTCAGCACTATTAAAATCCACACCCTATTTCTTTATGAATAAAAAATAATTACTAAAATTTACTTTTTTCACGCTGATACCATAATGTCATTAATTAAAAATATCGAAGATGTAACTCTCGTAGCCGTAGCCACAACTGAAGTGGAAGCAACCGCGAAAGCACTAGAATACAGCACTAAGAAACTAAAATTTGAACGCGTATTGCTACTATCTCATTATAATCCGAAACCAGAATCAAATTTTTATGAACACATTCAGATCTCTGAGTTTGATAATGTCGGTGAATGGGGGAAATTCATCGTATTTGAGCTTTACAAGTATATTCAGACGAAGCACATAATGTTAATTCATGCCGACGGATTCATAGTTAATCCAAATTTATGGGACAATATTTTTCTAGATTATGATTACATTGGAGCTCCGTGGCCAATTCCTAAAGATAATTTTTCATATCGAGACTATTACGGCAATATTATTAGGATGGGAAACAGCGTTTCCCTGCGGAGCAAGCGCTTACTCGAATTACCCTCTCGGTTAAAATTAGACTGGCAAACTGCTGACCACGGTTATTTTCATGAGGATGGATTTATTTGCGTTCAGAATCGACATATATTACAGGACAATGGTATTAATTTTGCGCCATTATCTGTTGCTTGTCGATTCTCAAGGGAAAAACCAATTTTGGAAAACAAGGGAATCGAACCTTTTGCTTTTCACAAATGGGAAGGAGAGAACAGCAAGTATCCTCAACTATGCCAGAAAACCACATATCTCTATAAGTTAAATCGCGTACTGAATAGATTAAAAAAGCGAATCTAAGAATGACAAAAATTATTGATACTTTTCTATTTTTTCAAGAACTCGATCTATTGGAAATTCGATTAGCATATCTAGCACCTTATATAGATAGATTTATTATTGTTGAAGCTTGCCAAACTTTTAGTGGAAAGCAAAAAGAATTTATTTTTGAGAAGAACTTAGAACGCTATAAAAAGTATTTACATAAAATTGAATATTTTAAAATTTCTGATTTCCATAAGAATTACGACTCGGTAAAAGAATACTTACAACAGGCAGATACTTTCAGTCATAACAAAGTACTAAAATTCCTTGAATCGCATAACCATTACCCAAAAACTGAATTGCATTGGGTGCTAGATTCTTATCACAGAGAATGTATCCACATCGCTTTGGATAGAATTGCCGAACCTCAAGATATAGTCATTTTGTCCGATCTGGATGAGATACCCGATGTTGAGATTTTTAGTGAATCAAATCTTTCATTGATAAAGTTGCAACCACGAGCCTGTCGCCAAAAAGAGTTCAGGTACTTTCTTAATTTTTATAAGGATCACAATTGGGTTGGTTCTATCGCTGGAATACAAAATACAATTTCTCAATTTTCACTAAACTTACTTAGAGCGGACTCAAAATCAAAACGTACTATTGTAAATAGGAAGTTAATAGAAAAAGGCGGCTATCACTTCACCAGTTGCGGAGGTATTAAAATGATAAAGGATAAAATCGAAAGCTGGGGACACCAAGAATATAACAATAAATTTATAATTGATAATGTCGAAAAATTTGTGCGCTCAGGACAAGACATCTTCCAACGAGAAACTGGCACAAACCTTATTCAGGTTGATATTTGTGATACAAATTATTTTGATCAAGAAATGTCAACAAATATCTCACTCCACCATCACTTAATATCTAATTTTCAATTGAAACCAGTAAGAATCTCACTAATTCGAGATATGGTCCGACGAATAATAATCTTTTGGAACAAAGTTTTGTACAAGCTTGGGCGCAGGCATAGTTCCTAATGTACCAATTGAGAAAACAATGAATAGGCTTTGGATTATAAGCAATTACAACCAAGATCCTTCAAGTGTAATCACTCGACTCACTGCGCCCTTTCTCGTGTGCAATCAAGGCGATCCCTCACACATTCCAGACAGCGTAAAACTAAGTGGGAACTTTAAACAAACTAAACATACAGGCCATAATATTAGTGATTATCTGCAATTCATACTTGAAAACTATAACAACCTTCCAGAAAGCCTCGGTTTCGCGAAAGGTAATATCTTCCCCCGGCATATTGATGAAAATAGTTTTGTAAAACGTCAGCCACTTGATGACTTTGTTCCTTTATACAGTGACCGAACTACTTTTTCACCTAGCTATCGTCGACTTTCAGTTAAAAAGTTAATCGCACAACAAGTGGCTCCTGGTTACTATTTAGAGATAACAAACAATTGGTATGTAAAGCACCGAAAAAAAGGACAATACTACCCTAGGATAAACGATCTATTTAAACAATTTTTTAGGCGAGACGTTCCTGAATATATATTGTTCGTTCCTGGGGCATGCATGATTGTACCTAGAGAGAAAATTGTTCGTTGGCCAATAGAAGTTTATCAAAAGCTATACGAGGCTGTAACTTATGATTTTTTCCCAGTTGAAGCCTTTCATGTTGAACGAAGCATGCTGTATTTTTTTAATTTCCCTCTAGAGTGAATATGTGATTAAAAATATTAGTCTTTTGAAGAATATAGCAAGCCTTGGAGCATTGCAGGCATTCAATTTCACACTAACTCTAGCAACGCTGCCTTACTTAGCACGCACGTTGGGAGTATTTGGATGGGGTAGTGCTGTCTTTGTACAGTTAATAGTAAACTATTTCATTTGGGTAGCAAACTGGGGATTTTACCTCGGAGCGACAAAACGAATTGCAGAGTTACGAGAAAATCAGGCAAAGCAGTCACGTGTATTTATATCTACATGGGTAGCTCAGTGGTGCATGACTATCGTCTTATTACTAACATTAGTAATAACAACAGTGACCATCCCATCATTTCATGAGAATTGGGAGCTCTTCTTTAGTGCTAGTGGTCTTCTAATAGGCAACGTATTAATGCCTTTATGGTACCTTAACGGGTTAGAAAAAATTAAAGAGTCCGCCTTGATTCAGATAACTGTTAAAATTGTGGCTCTTCCATTTATATTCCTGCTAGTAAATTCTGCAGAAGACACGGTTGTCTACTTGTGGATTAATAGTGTTAGTTCAATACTTATAGGAGCTATGGTTGTAATTTGGATACACAGGTCCAATTTTTTTGACTATATTCGCCCCACTTTGCTAGATATAAGAACGGCTGTTACGAAAGACTATCAGTTGTTCATTAGTACAATTTGGGCCAACATAAATAGTACAGTAGTACCGACAACTTTAGGGATAATAGGTGGCGAAGCCTCACTTGGTTACTATAATTTAGCAGATAGAGCAAGAAGCGCAGCAATACAAGTATTACATCCGATTACCAACGCCCTCTTTCCTCGAATGTGCTATTTGTTCACTAATGAAAAAACAAATGCTATACGACTACTTAAATTGTCTGGGGGATTCTTGCTTATATCGTCAATTATTTTATCGCTGTGTCTTTATTTTTGGTCAGAGGAAATAATATCGCTTCTAGGTGGTGCATCGTTTCAAGAAGGCAGCTCAGTACTGGAAATTCTCGCATTTAGCCCATTATTCACTACAATGTCTGCTTTCGTAATTCATCAAATCGTCATTCCCAGCGGCGAATTTAAAATGTACGTTAGATCGATATTTTTAACTCTTATACTAAGTTTAATTTTGGTCTATCCTGTAATTACAGCGTTAGGAGTAAAAGGAGCAGCGATAACATCTATATCGACAGAGCTTTTAACTCTCTGCTTTCTTTTACTATACATTCGATCTAAAAATATTTTTGAAAAAAAATAAAAGCAGGTCTATAAATGCTAAATTATGTAGATAAAGTAAAATGATACGAACTAACCTTTTAGCCGGACAAGGGCTAGGCAATCAACTGTGGGTTTATGCTGCTTGTAGGGGAATAGCCAATAAACACAAACTACCTTTTTCTATAGGTGGTGCTGAGTATTTTAAAGGAAAAAGTTTCCTTGAAATCGATCTTGGCTCGCCATCTCACCCCACTACTAATGAGCTAAATAGCTCGTTAGTCAATTGTGAAGTTTTCCGAGAGCGTCTTTTCTATGATCCTGAATTGAGTTACCTCGCTTCGGACTACGACTCTCGTGTAGAAAATATCTCAGGAAACACAGTAATTTCTGGTCTATTTCAGAGTGAACGTTATTTTTATGACTGCAAACCGAAGTTAAACGAGTGGATAAGATTGTCGGAAGAACTAAAAGAAAAATCTGAAATTTATGAAAATACTTGCGTATTGAATGTTCGTGGTGGGGAATATAAAAGACATAAAAATCTAATCCTTCCAAAAAGCTACTGGGTCCACGCTATTGAAAACATAAAAAAAATAACTGGCATTGATCAATTTCTAATTGTAACTGATGACCCAGCATACGGTAAGGCCATGCTACCCAATATTCCAGTGCTTATAGGTGGTATAGGAGAATGCTATGCCGCACTTTATGGTGCGGCATGCCATATCGTTTCTAACTCTAGTTTTTCCTATTTTCCTATTAAATCTCGGATAGATTCCCCCTATGTTATCGCGCCTTATCTTTGGTCTAGACCCAACAACACACTAGCTAGGTGGGCTTCACCTGCCAACCTCTACAGTGAATGGGTCTGGCAAGATACAATCGGAACCATTCATAACATTGTTGAATGTCGAAAGATAAGGGATCGAACAATAAATTCATACTTGACAGATTATGTAGTATCAGCGCCTCTTGAATATCCTTGGAAAAAATCAGCTCTTGATCGCATTCCAATAAAAATCAAAAACCCCATAAAGCGAGCACTATCAAAAATATGTCCGACGCACTTTGGTTAGGCTGATGAAATTGAAGACCATTATAAATGTATCTGAGAGGTCTGCACCATACCAGGTTAACAAAGGGTATATATTTGGGGTTTTGTTGTCATTAGCTCAATTTAATTTGACATATGGTTTTTTTGCGCTAATAGCATTTTTGCCTTCATTAAAGTTACGAAAACTTCCTCCTGAATTTCTCTTAATTGCATTTCTATTGATCATTCAGATTGTATGGTTATGGAGTATCAATTTATTCTATAGCAGTAAGTCATGGTTCAATATGCTTCAAATATCTGTAGGGAGTACAATATTAATAATAATGCTATTTGTTGATTTGAGTACTAAATTCATAGAAAAAATGCTCAAATCAATATATTTATTATTCATTTTTGATTTTCTCTTCAACTTATCAATTTATATCTACGGTACAGATCCTCTCGGTCGTGGAGCAGCTATACGCCCTGGAGATTTTTTCCCTCGCGTCGGCGGCATTTTCGGACATCCATTCTATAGCGTAAATATTTCAACTAGTGCATTAATTGCTGGAGCTTTTGTTAAAAATCGTAAGTTAATATTACTTGCAATTATTGGGCTTGTAATAAATGGAACTTTCAGGTCACCTTTGATGCTTGTCCTGACCGGTATGGCGTTTTTTCTTTGCAGCAATAGATTCAAACTTAAAAACATTATTATGATATCTACACTTTTTATCTTAAGTGTTATTGCGGCCACATATTTGACAGCACTTGAAAATAGTGATTTTGTCAGTGGCAATTTTCTTAGAGTCGCAGCTTGGACGAATTCAATTCAACATATTGTAGAAAATCCATTTTTTGGAACTCATACTTTCGAAAAAGGAGGGTTTCAAGATATGAACCTTGACACTATTTTAGATTATGGAATTGCAGAATCCTACTATCTTCAGCTAGCTCAAGATTTTGGGATTATACCAGCAATATTAAGCTTTTATGTATTGTACCTGCTATTAAAACTCAATCTGCGTTCTTTTTACCACAACCAAAGAAAATCATCCGTTCCTGCGGCATTAGCCATTATAGTAATAACAGATTCTTTTTATGGGACGTACTTTGGCTCAGTATTAACAACGTTTGTATACGCATCTCTTTGTATTTCTTATAGAGATTCAATAAAAGTATCCAAAGAATCGCATATCAAAATACTCGAGAATATTTAACTCCACATACTTATGGCAGCAACTCTTTCTATTTTAATTCCTGCATACAACTACCTATTAGGTATTGAAAACATTCTTACAAAACTAGAACCGCTTAACCATCCAGAAATAGAAATTATAGTCTTTGACGATTCAAACAACAGCGCTATTTGTCAACATGTTAATCACATTAACAAAAATAGAGAGCTAAATTTAACTTATCACCGAAACATTCCTGCACTAGGCGCTGTATTCAATTGGAATTCTTTACTAAAAGCAGCGACTGGTGAGTTCCTGCTTCTCTTACATCATGATGAGTTTCCCCTAACTACCGAATTCGTATCTCGAACAATTCAGTGCCTTAAAAGTATCACAACTGATTATGATGTCTTGGTTATGCAGTGTATTCTCACTACAATAAACGGAAAAATCAATAGGCCTCACCTTCCATTCCTTTTTCGGAAATTTATTGTAAGTAATTTCCCAACCTACATATTTAAGCGAAATGTAATTGGACCAACCTCGTGCCTCATTGTAAGAAAATCTATATACCCGAAATTTGATACAGAATTAAAGTGGTTAGTTGATGTAGAAACTTACTATAGACTGAGACTAAAAACTTCTCGTTGGTATTATTCTAAAGAACTTGAAATGGGATCAACGGTCGGACGAATGGACTCAATTACATACAATATGAAAGATCAATTGTGTGAAGTCTATACTTCGGAAAAAAAGTATCTCTCAAAAAAGTATTGTATGGCGAGGAATTGGCTTGATCCGGAACTGCACCCTTTATTGAACTTTACAGAAGAATTATTTTGGATAGCATTTCGAATGCTAACTATTGCCTTTTATAAGTTTATGAGCCTATTTAAAATATAGACTATAATAGTGCGGTTTCTAAAAGGAATATTATGATTATAGGTAATCTCATAGGCGGCTTAGGTAATCAGATGTTTCAATACGCTTGTGCTCGAGCGCTGGCAGAAGATTTAAATTTACCACTAAAGTTTGCAATAGATGGGTTTAATATATATAAAGCTCACAATGGGCTTGAGATAAATAAAGTATTTAAGGCGCATATTGAAGGTGTCAACGAAGCAGAACTTGCAAATTACTTAGGCTTCTGGCGTTGCAATCCGATGTTTCGACAAGTAATTAGTAATAGATATTTTTCCTGGTTGAGTGGGCGCCATTTCATATCAGAGTATAATTTCAATTACCAACCAAACTTAACCAAACGCTCAGCGCAAGGTGCGTATTTGCATGGTTATTGGCAAAGCGAGCGATATTTCTCACACCATGAAAAACTTATAAGAAGTGATTTTATTTTCCGAGAAAAGATGAATACTAAAAATCAGGAACTTGCGAAAAAAATTTGTAAAACTAATTCAATAAGCATTCATATACGACGCGGAGACTACACTACTAATTCCAAGACACTTGCTACACATGGCATCTGCTCTCTTAACTATTATGACCAAGCGATAAACACTATACTTAAACAATATCCTGACGCCCAATTTTTTGTGTTTTCAGACGATTTTGAGTGGGTCAATGAAAATTTTGCCTCTAGATATGCAAATATTACACTGGTTAGCCACAACAAGGGTGTTAACAGCTACAATGATATGCAATTGATGTCAATGTGCAAACACCACATAATTGCTAACAGTTCCTTCAGTTGGTGGGGAGCTTGGTTAAATCCTAGAAAGGACAAAACAGTAATTGCTCCTGCACATTGGTTTGCAGATGGCAGAAACACACAAGACCTGATTCCAAACACATGGATTCGAATGTGAATGATATTAAAAACAACTCAATTTCGCCCGATTCCTTCCCTGGAGGATTTACAGTCCTAATGGCTGTGTACAAAAACGATGACATCACATTGTTTAAACGCGCAGTACAAAGCGTCTTTGAGAATACCTTACTTCCAAATGCTTTTGTCTTAGTGGTAGATGGCCAAGTCCCAAACCCACTAGGTAAAATAATTACTAGTTTGGAATCCGAATATAAACTAGAAACTCTACACCTTCCTGTTAATGTGGGACTAGCGAAAGCGCTCAACGCTGGGCTGACCAAAGTTCGCACTAAATGGGTAGCACGCGCTGATGCCGACGACTATAACGACCCCGAACGTTTTGCTCTACAAGCAAATGCAATAGCTCGAAGCGACAACACAATTGACATAGTAGGGGGAGCAATTCAAGAAATAGATGTTTATGGCAAACCGTTAGCAGTTAGACGCACTGTCGAGAATCACTCTGACATTATGAGGTACGCCTCCTATCGCAATCCATTCAATCATATGACCGTAGTGTATAAAACAGAATTCGCGATACAAAATGGTGGCTATCCACACATTCACCTGAAAGAAGATTATGCTCTTTGGGCACAGATGCTTTCAAATGGTGCGAGAGCGTTAAATCTTCCTAACATACTTGTTTTTGCTACTGCAGGAAAGGAGATGTATTCACGTCGAGGTGGTTTAAAGTACGCTACTGCGGAAATATCACTGCAGCGCCACTTGGTTCGTACTGGAATAAAATCTTTACCTATGGCTATAGTGCACGGAATTAGTCGCGCAACTGTCTTTATATTACCTTCTTTTTGCCGTGGATGGATTTACGAAAGATTTTTACGCACATAAACCTGATCGCAAATATCCCAACTGATAAAGTTCAGATTTGACTAGAATTCGTGCAATTGCTTTCTAAGCATATACGGTTGTGTGAAATATCAAAATAGCTTATCCATAGACTAACACAATACAATTTTATAGATTTTAGAGGAATGCAGTGTAGATGCAAAAGATTGATGTAATTGGCGGAAGCGGTTTTGTTGGTACACGACTAATTCGGAGGATAAGAAAAAACACACTCCAGCCGATTAAAATTATTGACAAAGCACAAAGCAAAGAATTTCCCGAATTAGTTAGCATTGGCGACGTAAGATCTCTTGACCACTTGCGCCGCACAATTTCTGAAAATTCTGTGATTATAAATTTAGCTGCAGAACATCGAGATGACATTCGTCCGTTGAGTTTATACCAAGATGTTAATGTTTGGGGAGCAAAAAATATATGTACAATTGCTCGCGAAAAAAATATAAAAAAAATTATCTTTACTAGTTCAGTCGCCGTCTATGGTTTCGCAGCAATAGGTACTGATGAATCAGGAACTATTGCACCTTACAATGAATATGGTCGGACCAAATTCGAGGCAGAACAGGTTTTTAAGAACTGGCAAGAAGAATCACCAAAAGAACGTACTCTCGTGATTATTCGACCCACAGTCATTTTTGGTGAGCAAAACAGAGGGAATGTTTACAACCTTTTGCGGCAAATCGCCACGAAAAAATTCGCAATGATAGGTCATGGCAATAATAGAAAGTCGATGGCCTATGTGGAAAACATAGCAGCTTTAATTGAGTTCACAATAAATTTCAAACCTGGAATCCATATATACAACTATAGTGATAAACCTGATTTCACAATGAATGCTTTGGTATCACACGTAAATCGTATTCTTGGAAAACCTGAAAATATTGGAATTAGAATACCATTTTTCTTAGGATTTATAATTGGAAAAGGATTCGACATAGTTGGACTAGTCACCGGAAAACGATTCACAATTAGTTCGATTCGAATCAAGAAATTTTGTTCAGATTCTGTATACAACACAAGGATTAGTAGTACGAATTTCATTGCGCCCTACAACATTGAAAAAGCACTAGCGCAGACAATTCAATATGAGTTTATTGAAAATCATGATGACAAACCATTATATTTCACTGAGTGAAAATTTATGAAAATTTTAGTTATTGGTGGTGCTGGATATATTGGCTCACACATGGTGAAAATGCTTGGACAGAAAAAATGCTATGTAACTACACTCGACAATCTAGCGTCTGGACACCGAGACGCTGTCTTGATTGGAGATTTCGTACAAGGTGATTATGGCGATCCAGTGCTATTGGACTCTTTGTTAGCGCGTGGTTTCGATGCGGTTATGCATTTTGCCTCTCTCATTCAAGTTGCTGAGTCAGTACAACATCCGGATGATTATTACAGGAATAATTTTGTCAACACTTTATCCTTGTTAAATTCTATGAAAAAACACAAGATCAAGTATTTCATCTTCTCCTCAAGCGCAGCTATTTTTGGCGAGCCCATCTATAATCCAATAGACGAAACACACACACAACTGCCTATAAACCCCTACGGCCGAACTAAATTAATGGTAGAGCAATTGCTTGGCGACTATGACCGAGCCTTTGGCATAAAGTCAGTTTGTCTTCGTTATTTTAACGCAGCAGGTGCTGACCCCGAAGGACAATTAGGTGAGAGGCACAATCCAGAAACTCATCTCATCCCCCTAATCTTACAAGCCGCCAAAGGAAAACTTTCACACATAAATGTTTTCGGTCGTGACTATGACACACCAGACGGTACCTGCATCAGAGATTATATTCATGTCAATGATATCTGCTCAGCTCATTGGTTAGCTTTATTATCGTTACTAAGGGGTGAAGATAGCCAGTCATACAATTTGGGAAATGGAAATGGCTTCTCTGTTAAGGAAATAATAGAGACGGCTGAAAAAGTTACCGGACAAATAATCTTCCAAGTAGACTCTCCTCGTCGAGACGGAGATCCCTCACGTTTGATCGCTGATTCAAGACTTGCGCATGAGAGGCTAGGCTGGCGTCCCCAATATACTGAAATTAAGAATATAATTGAGCATGCATGGCGCTGGGAAAGATTCTTTAATATATAACCTTTCAAGAACAAATATTTCCGAGCAATATAATCTCTAGGCATAAATACTAGATAAATCTAACTATAAACTTGGAAAATTATTGACTCTTCTGTACCTTACTAACTACAGAAATTACTTTCCAATTGCGTAATACTTGTAGGACGTATACGCAGAGCAAAGAAAACATAAAGCCCAAAAGTGTTCCAAAAATTACTATTAAAGAACGCCTTGGTTCAATTTTACGCTCTGGGGTAACTGCAGGATCAATCACCCGAAACACATATTCATCTCGCACATCAGCCAACATAGTAATACGAGTTTGAGACTCAATAAGCTGATAGAAAACTTGTCGCAAATCCACTAGCTGTGTCGATTCTAGTTGTTTTTGTAAATAAGTAATAGCATTGCTTGCTTCTTTTACATCACGCATTCGCATATTTTGATTTAAGTCTTCAATTAGACTATTTAGCCATGCCGCAGCTTCTTTTGGGTTGTGCCATGTTAAAGCTGCAGTGATAATTCCCGTATTTCGATCAGGACCAGATACCGTAAGAGCATTACGGAACTTTTGATAGGCCTCCTCCTCTGAAGGTTGACCATTTTTTAACAACCACTCATTAGTATCTAAACTATATATACTAGAATCGATTTCAGCGATTTGCTCAATTTTATTCCACTTTTCAGCAAAAAGAGGAATAAGCATATTGTTTCGTTCAATAAATTGATTAATGAATTGCCTTGATTGCAGCACTGCGATAGCTGTGCTTAAATGATCACCAGAATTACTTCCTACATCGACACCAAGCAATGCGGCAGCACCTCCTAGCTGACTTAACAATCCCGAGGCCCCTTGCTCGGTATCAGCCTGTGCAAGTACAATTTCCGCCCGATAAATTTCAGGTAGCATTAAGGAAACAGTGATTGATATCAATAATGCAATGGATGTTACTATACTAATTAGTTTTTTTTCCGCCCAGACTATTCCTAATATTTCTTTAAGATTAATTTCATCATCAGAAACATAAGCAATTTCTCCTGGAACAAATCGTTCATCAAGGCTTTTTGGTTTTAGTTCATCCATAGGATTCGATTATATCCTTTGACATTCAGTTAAGCTGCTCAACTTTGTTTTACAGCATTTCATAAGCAATTCTTTTCTATCTTTATAATAAGTTTTGTAAGCATAGTTTCGTTTTCTGTTTCCGTTTGCGAAGACAACTTAGTCCAGTATTTTTGATTTATGAAGCTAGAATTAAAATTTTTAAACTAATAATACAATCAGTATTCTTAACTAGATAAAGATATTTTTTTTACTTATAGATTCCTAGAAAAGTCTACAGTCGCACTTAGGCGTTATAAACATACATTTAAAATTTGGTTTTCAAATACTAGCATTTGCTTACTAGATTAATGTGATCGATTGGACGAACCATAGAAATCGATTTGCAATTTTACTTAAATTCGTTGTTATCTATATTTGCGAAAATTAGTTAGCTACACGCTCGATAGCCAGAAGAGTAGTAGAAATATTAAAAAGAATCTGCGAAACATTCCGCCAAATATACAAACCGCTTGGTTGGTAAGTATTAAATGGCACCACAATACTGTCACCCGCCTCTAAACCCTGACGTTCTTGGAAGAACCATCGAGCGGAACTAACCGCAACTACCTCACCACTCGCCCGGATAACATATACTTCGCCTTTGTCGGCATCGGAGGTAAATCCACCACTACTCGAAATATAATCAGCAACGCTACGTCGTGGATCAAATAGATGTGATGTGGGACGGTGAACCTCGCCAATTACTGAAATCTCTTGCTGTGCTCTCGGAATCAACAATCTATCACCGGGGCGCAGAATTACATCTTCCTCAAAATTGCCTGCTAGTATTTGCGGAACGTCCACCACAAGGCGCCCCACCGCATTGACCTCGGCAATTCTATCCAACATATCAGTAATGCCAGAGGTTGATTGTATCGGGGAGCCTTCTTCTGATGTACTTTGTTGGAGATTGCGGGTTAGTATATCGCGCTCCAGTCGGTCTCGAAATTCTTCTAGCATGCGTTGCTCGTTTTCTCGTAGTTCTTCCCGCAGAAAAATAGCAGCTCTTGGCTCTGCATAATCGGTAAGACCGCCAGCCCGATTAATGATAGTTGCGATGGTATCTTCTTTAGTGATTGAATAGCGGCCCGGGGCATTCACCTCGCCCTCTATATCGATGTACTCGTTGTCTGTCCAATTTGGCATTTGCCTAATCACTAACTGATCAAAAGGCGCTAGCTTAAAACTACGACCGTCCTGAGTATTCGACTGCAGATCGATGTTGACATGGGCCACTACTCGCCCTGCCGCTGGCTCGGCATCGTATCGGGTCACCTCGGCGTTGCGTCTTTCAGCGCTTTCGCTCATTCCACCGGCTAAGCTGATTAAGCCTTCTACATCTAGGCCATCCAACAAAGGATAGTCACCTGGGAAACGTACGCTGCCACTGATACCTACAATACGTGTAGGCTCTTCGGCAGTTGCTTGAGCGCGAATCTTTGCCAGCGTTGGGGCAAGCAGGTCTTCGCGAGGCTCATTGGCACTTAACACAATCACTTCATCTTGCTCTCGGAGCAATACTCGCGAGACAGTTCGTAAGGTTTGGGGACTAAGCGCTGCACTTTGTAAAGTGATAATGCCACGTCGATTAACTTGGCGCTCAATCAGAATATTTTCTAAATTGCTGTTTGGTGCTAAGCCTCCAGCAAAACTAATTGCATCATCTAAGGTCATGTCGCGAACTAAGGGATATTCACCAGGAAAACGCACATTTCCGCTAACGCTTACAATAAGTGGTGGATTGTTAAAGCTGGCTTGTTCGCGCAAGCGGTCTAATAGATCTTCTAATTGAGCTTGTCGATTCTGGCTTGCACCGAATGTATGAAGAATATCCCGTGGCTGAAACGCTATGTCCGCTTCCGTACCTGAATTATTAATTGCCTGCCCCAAGTTTACGTATAGCAATTCAATGCGGCGCGTAGGTTGCATCTCACGCGCGATAAGCGCAAAACCAAGATCTGGGTCTGGCAACATGCTAGTAATCGAAGGCACTACATCGCTGACCCGCAAACCGTCTCGCCATTGAAAACTGCCTGGGCGACTTACATGTCCGCGCAAGACCACCACGCTCTCGACTTGGTCTAGGACTGAGGCAATATCGATGATATCGCCATCGGCAAGCGTGGTGCTTGCGCTAGATTGTGCAGAGAGATCCACATCAATTACAGTTCTTTCACCCAGTTGATTGATACGCTCAATGCGAGAGGCTTGCGGAAACGCAGTGGGAAGTAAACCACCGGTTAGCTCTAAAGCTTGCGCGGCATTGGTTTCGTTACGTAACTCGAAAATTGCTGGCCGTTTTACCTCACCCGTGATACCTACCGTACGACCAATCGGGGGAATAAAAATTACATCTCCGGGTTGTAGCCTTGCGTCACCACTCGTGTCACCACGCAACAGCAGGTCATAAAGATCGAGTTCCGTGATTAACTCTCCGCTACGCATTAAACGGATGCTGCGCAATGAGCCCACATTCGTTATGCCACCACTAACAAACAGTGCGTTGGTCATAGTACTCAGTGAGCTGACGGTGTAAGAACCGGGTCTGTAGGCTTCGCCTAGAACAAAAATATTGATGGAACGTAAGGCTCCCATAGTGACAGAGGCGCTCTGCCCTATAAGTTGATTGCTCACGATATTTTGAATCTGTTCGCGCATCTCACCGAAACTCAAACCGGTAACTGCCACCGGGCCAATTTCGGGGAACATCAACATGCCTTCGCGAGTGATTACCAGTTCGTGCGTCAGGTTACGTTGACCGTAAAGTTGTATCACAACCGTATCCCCTGGGCCCATGACATAGTTTGCGGGCACTGGGATATTGGTTGCTGGGGCGAACGTGGTTGGAGTACCAGCAAATAGCTCATACCCAAATTGTGTTAGTGGGGCAGGCTCCTCTAGTGGGGTAAATTGCTCTGCGACAAACTGATTGTTCTTCTGGGAAACTTGTTGGAGCTGTTGACCGTCCTGGTTCGCGTTGTTGTTTGGGTTCACATTTGGCTGCTGGTTCAACGAGCGTTCACGTGAATATTGCTGAGTAATGGGATTTTGTTGATTGCGAATGTTCTGCGAGCCCTGCTGAGATTGCTGTGTGCCAGTTTCTACTTCACCAACATTTTGCTGACCCGTAATCACAGTGCGAGGCTCTACGGTCACAGGATTAGTAACGGGGGTTTGCTGTTGCCCGGCATTGCTTGTCTGCTCAAGGCTATTAAGAAGTGCCTCTCGCTGCGCAGGACTTAATGCTTGCAGCTGGGCAATTTGTTCTGGTGTTAAATTGATACTCTGCGCAACCGCCTGCGGGGCAAGCACTGTTGTATTGAGCAAGATGAGTGCGAAGGCAAGGCTTAGGAGTGTTGTAGTGCGGAGGAACAGTGTCATGTTTTCTGTGAACCTTTTTATGGTTGCAGGCTAAATAGTAGTGGCCAGGGATTAGGCACGCTACCGCCCTACTTGGGCGGATTGCAGCATCTTTTGTCGCAAGCGGGCTCGCTTCCACCTGTTGTGGTTTGTTGTTTTACTAGCTGGCTTTTGCCAATTGGTTTGGCGATAGCTCCAGCGCTTGTTCTGTTTGTAATAATGTCATCAATACGATGATGCGCTCGTCGGGCTTTACGCTTTTGACAATCGCTTCGATATGTTTAAAACACCCTTCGGTAATCGTTACGCGTTCGCCTTGTTGAAAAAGTGCCACGGGCTTAATTTGCTGCTCGGTGCGTTGTTTTAGGGCCTGTATCAATTTTTCCGGAACAAGATAGGGCGCGCCGGTAAAACTCACCACTCGGCTAACGCCACGTGTCGCTCTAATGGCGCGCCAGTTGCTGTCTTCGTTGAGATTGATAAATAGGTAGCCTGGGAAGAGGGCTTCGATTTTTATTTCCACCTTGCCTTTACACAGATGCTTGATCGGATGAGAGGGGCTAAAACATTCGATATTTTGTCGTCGTAAATGCAACAGCGCTCTAGCCTGCTGATTAGGCTTGCATTGTAGTAGGTACCATTGGGTGATACTGGACATATTATACCTTTGGGAATTTCGCGGGCCAGCCCGCTCCTACAGAGTGTTGTTTATTAGATTTTTAATGTATTGACCATAGCCATTTTTACTTAGGCTCTCGGCTCTTTGTAATAACTCTGCGTTGCTTAACCAACCCTTACGCCACGCAATCTCCTCCAAACAAGCAATCTTCAAACCCTGCCTATGCTCCACCGTTTGCACAAACATGCTCGCCTCTAGCAAACTCTCATGCGTGCCGGTGTCTAACCATGCAAAGCCACGCCCAAGTACTTCAACATTTAGGTCGCCGCGATCCATATAGGCTTGATTCACTGTTGTAATTTCTAACTCGCCACGTGCAGATGGCTTGACCTGCTTGGCGATCTCGATCACGTCGTTGTCGTAAAAATACAAACCGGTAACGGCATAATTGGATTTAGGCTTAGTGGGTTTTTCCTCTATAGACACCGCGCGTTTGTTTTCATCAAACTCAACCACACCAAAACGTTCTGGGTCTTTTACTTGATAACCAAATACCGTCGCCCCACTCTCTCTAGCGGCCGATTCTAATAATTTGCCAGTAAAACCTTGCCCATAAAAAATGTTATCGCCTAACACTAGACAAACGCGGCTATCACCAATGAACTCTTCGCCAATGATAAACGCTTGCGCAAGGCCGTCGGGGCTAGGCTGTATGGCATAGGTCAGGTTGATCCCGTATTGGGTGCCATCGCCTAATAGGCGTTCATAACCTGCAATATCTTCTGGGGTGGTGATGATCAGGATGTCTTTGATCCCAGCCAGCATCAGCACCGACATGGGGTAGTAGATCATGGGTTTGTCATAAACAGGGAGGAGTTGCTTGGAAATCCCCTTAGTTATGGGGTACAGGCGTGTACCACTACCACCTGCTAACACTATGCCCTTACAAGATGAGGAGTTCGCTGTCATTTTTGCTCTGACTTATTGTTGATGCGCTTGTTGCGCTTTATTTGTTAAGCCCATGAATCGGCTTGTGTTATCGGCCGATGATAGCGTGTAAGGGTGACATCTGCCACCACCTACCCCCTTTTAGGGTGGTTTTTTTTATCATCAATTAGGATTAACCCTAAAATTTGTCATCGTATTGTCAAACCTTCGCAATATAGCGGCAACATTGTGCACCTAGGCTTACCACCCCAGATGAACAAACAAATCTGAGGTAATGATATGAAGATAGCGTTCTTTGGCGCTGGGTACGTGGGCTTAGTCAGTAGTGCGTGTTTTGCAAGTGCGGGGCACCACGCAATGTGTGTTGATACCAATGCGGCAAAAATCAAAGCGTTGAACGAGGGCATGCTGCCCATCTACGAATCAGGCCTCGATGCCATCGTCGAAACCACTACCAAGTCTGGCAATCTCCTCTTCACCTCTAGCCCCCAAGAAGCCATCGACTATGCGGACCTTCTCTTTATTGCCGTAGGCACGCCACCTGATGAAGATGGCTCTGCCGACCTTCAATATGTACTGGCGGTGGCCGCAGAGGTGGGCCGTTCAATGCAGCGCTCAAAGGTGGTGGTCACCAAGTCAACCGTCCCCGTCGGCACGGCTGACAAGGTACGTGCAACGATTCAGGCTGAACTAGATAAGCGCGGCGTCGACTATAAGATTGAGGTGGCATCCAACCCTGAGTTCTTAAAAGAAGGCGCTGCAGTACAAGACTTCCTCAAACCTGACCGTTTTGTGATTGGCACAGACTCAGAAGAGGTGAAAGCCTTGATGCAAGAGCTTTACGCCCCTTTCAACCGCAAGTCTGACCGTATGATTTTCATGGACATTCGCTCGGCTGAGCTAACCAAATATGCCGCCAACGCGATGCTGGCCACCAAAATCAGCTTTATGAATGAGATCGCCAATCTTGCCGAGCAACTAGGGGCCGACATCGAGCAGATTCGCCACGGCATTGGCTCAGACACGCGCATCGGTTATCAATTCATCTACCCCGGCATCGGCTACGGCGGCTCCTGCTTCCCAAAAGACGTGCGCGCGCTAAGCCAAACCGCTGCGCAGATGGGGCGTGAAATGAAGATCTTGAATGCTGTTGAGTCCGTAAACTTAGCGCAAAAATCCCGTTTGGTGGAGCTAGTCTCAAGCCATTACGACGGCGGCATCCGTGACAAGACCTTTGCTCTGTGGGGCCTATCGTTCAAACCCAAGACCGACGACATGCGCGAGGCGCCAAGCCGCGTGATCATGGAGGCTTTGTGGGCGGCTGGCGCAGTTGTGCAAGCCTATGACCCAGAAGCGATGGATGAGGTAGAGCGCATTTACGGCCACCGCGACGATCTGCGCCTTGTGGGCACCCGCGATGCGGCGTTGATTGGCGCAGATGCTTTGATCATTTGCACAGAGTGGCAACATTTCCGCGCAGCCGATTTCGACAACCTAGTCGAGCAGCTAAGTGACAAGGTGATCTTCGATGGCCGCAACCTGTATGAGCCAGCCAGGGTGAATGCCAAGGGCTTGACCTATTATGGGATTGGGCGTGGGGCTTCGGTGAAAAAATGATTGGGGGCCCTACAAAGCTTCGTAAGAGAGTGGTGTGGGAGCCTTCTAAAGCCTTGTAAGAGAATTATGTGGGAGCCAGTTTGCTGCTTCGTAAGAATGTCATGTGGGAACCCCTACAAACCTTCGTAAGAATGTCATGTGGGAGCGGGCCTGCCCGCGATTCTTACCACCATTTGTGGAATTTCGCGGGCAGGCCCGCTCCCACATTTTGCACTGTTCTAGATCAAAGGAGCTCCCACATGGCTCTCTTACATAGTACTGTACTAACTCCCACAAAGCTCTCTTACCTAGTATTGTACTAACTCCCACATCCCTCTCTTACAAAGCACAGCCTCAACCCCCACAACTCCCCTTCCCACTAGCTCCCCAATTTACATTCACCCCGGATTCCTTTAACTTGCTTGCAGTTCTCAAGGTCCATCACAAGGAATTCAGTATGTCTCTTCCGCTTAGTGCAGGCGCGCGGTTCCACGCGGCGCTGCAGGCCAATTCTCCCTTACAAATTGTCGGCGCGATCAACGCTTATTCTGCCATGCTCGCCCAGCGCGCGGGCCATCAGGCGATCTACTTATCTGGGGGCGGTGTCGCCAATGCCTCCTATGGCCTGCCCGACTTAGGCATGACCAGCCTCAATGATGTCATCACCGACGTAGACCGCATCACCAGTGCTACCGACCTGCCCTTGCTTGTGGATATCGACACGGGCTGGGGTGGCGCGTTCAATATCGCTCGCACTATTAAGGCGATGGAGAAAGCGGGAGCCGCAGCGGTGCATCTGGAGGACCAAGTAGCACAGAAGCGTTGCGGGCACCGTCCGAACAAAGCGATTGTGAGTAAAGAGGAGATGGTCGACCGCATCAAGGCCGCGGTGGATGCCAAGATCGATCATGATTTTGTGATCATGGCACGTACCGATGCACTGGCCGTTGAAGGCATCGATGCAGCAATCGAGCGCGCCATAGCCTGTGTTGAGGCCGGGGCCGACGCGATATTCCCAGAGGCAATCACCGATCTAGATCAATACCGTCGTTTCGCCGATGCCGTGCATGTGCCGATTCTTGCGAACATCACCGAGTTTGGAGCCACGCCGCTATACAACAAGACTAAGCTCGCCGCCGCTGGCGTTGCAATGGTGTTGTACCCACTTAGCGCTTTCCGCGCGATGAGTAAAGCAGCCGAAACCGTGTATTCGAGCATCTTGGCTGATGGCGACCAGGGCTCTGTCGTCAAGCTCATGCAGACCCGGGCCGAGCTGTATGATGTGCTGGGTTATCATGAATATGAGGATAAGTTGGATCAGTTGTTTTCCAAGGAGTGAGGGCTTAAGAAGGGTTTAGGGGTATTTTTGAGGTGGGCTCAACTGTTTGAAAAAGAGTTTGCTGCTTTGTAAGAGAGCCATGTGGGAGCTAGTTTGCTGCTTTATAAGAGTCTTATGTAGGAGCCCCTCCAGTGCTTTGTAAGAATGCCATGTGGGAGCGGGCCTGCCCGCGATTCTTACCACCATTTGTGGAATTTCGCGGGCAGGCCCGCTCCCACATTTTGCACTGTTCTAGTTCAGAGTAGCTCCCACATTTTGCACTGATCTAGCTCAGAGCTACTCCCACATTTAGCTCAGTTCTAGATCAGGGTAGACCTCACTTAAAGTACTGGTCTAGTTAAGAGCCACCCCTATACAAAGAATTTATCGATTCACAGGAGATTTTTCATGGCAAGCAAACCCCTCAGCGGCGCCGGCCTTCGCGGCCAGGTCGCAGGCGAAACAGCGCTTTGTACTGTCGGCAAAACCGGCTCTGGGCTCACCTATCGCGGCTACGACATCAGCGAGTTGGGCGAGAAAGCCAAGTTCGAAGAGGTGGCGTTCTTATTATTACGCGGGCATCTGCCAACGCGCCAAGAATTAGTTAATTATTCAATTAAAATCAAATCACTACGCAGCTTACCTCAAGCATTAAAAGAAGTTCTAGAGCGCATCCCCGCCAGCGCCCATCCGATGGATGTGATGCGCACAGGCTGCTCGATGCTGGGCAATCTAGAGACCGAAACCAGTTTCGATCAACAGGACGATGTCATCGACCGACTCCTGGCCACCCTGCCCTCGATTATTTGTTATTGGTATCGCTATTCCCATGATGGCGTGCGCATCGACACAGACCTGATGGACGATTCAATCGGCGGGCATTTCTTGCATATGCTCAGCGGCGAGACGCCTAATGACCTGTTTACACAGGTGATGAATGTGTCCCTGATCCTGTACGCCGAGCACGAGTTCAATGCCTCGACCTTCACCGCTCGCGTCTGTGCCTCGACTTTGTCTGACATGCACTCCTGCGTCACCGCGGCGATTGGCTCCCTGCGTGGCCCACTGCATGGTGGTGCGAACGAGGCGGCCATGGATATGATTCAGCAATGGCATAGCGCCGATGAGGCCGAAAGCGAGATCATGGGCATGCTAGCGCGCAAAGAGAAGATCATGGGCTTTGGCCATGCGATTTATGCCGAATCCGACCCGCGCAATGTGATCATCAAGCAGTGGTCGAAGAAGCTAGCCGAGCATGTGGGCGACACCGAGTTGTACCCCGTCTCGGAGCGCTGTGAAGCGGTGATGTGGCGCGAGAAGAAGCTGTTCTGCAATGCCGATTTCTTCCATGCCTCGGCCTATCATTTCATGGGCATCCCGACCAAGCTATTCACGCCGATCTTCGTGATGTCCCGCCTCACCGGCTGGGCCGCGCATGTGAAGGAGCAAAGAGCCAACAACCGCATCATTCGCCCCAGCGCCGATTACACCGGGCCGGCGACGGCGGATTGGGTGGATATTGATAACCGCTGAGCTATTAATGGGAATGCACTTTAGTAAGGGAGCTGGGTGGGGGTTGGCTTTGTACTCGGTAAGAAAGCTGATGGGGGATAAGTTCTTTACTCTGTAAGAGGGTTTTGTGGGTTGGCTCTGTACCCTGTAAGAAAGCCAAGTGGGATTGGCTCTGTACCTTGTAAGAGAGCCATGTGGGATTGGTTCTGTACCTTGTAAGAATGTCATGTGGGAGCGGGCCTGCCCGCGATATTTCCACAAATGGTGGTAAGAATCGCGGGCAGGCCCGCTCCCACATGACTCTCTTACAGGGCTCTTGAGCAGGGTTCTACATCAGATATTTCGAAGTACTGAGCTAGATTCCACCCAGCCTTCTTACTAAGCTTTAGAACTCCTCAATTACTTCTATAGAGTTCTAACAAAGCCAAAATTAGGTTGGGGGCAGCATGGCTGCCCCCGGTGGGTCGCGCATTTTGGGAAGCAGCCCGGACACGACCCTGCTCGAATTCCTTTTCGAGCGGCTATCACACATTCCTTGTGCTCGACTTTAAACGTAGTCCAGCTTTTTGAATGTTGCCAATAATCCATTATTTTATGCGCCATTTTCCGCTAAAATAGCTGCCCACCCTTCCAATCCCAAGAGAGATCGCATGTCAGCCACTGTTGAAATCAACGAAAGACCAGCCCCAGACCAAGAACTCGTCGACATCGCCAAATACGTGACCGACTACGAAGTCACCTCAGCAGAGGCCTACGACACCGCCCGCAACTGTCTTATGGACACACTCGGCTGCGGCCTACTGGCGCTGCGCTTTCCTGAGTGCACCAAGCTTCTTGGCCCACAAGTTGAAAACACCATCGTCCCTAACGGCGCGCGCGTTCCTGGCACACAGTTTCGCCTAGACCCGGTCAAAGCGGCCTGGGACATCGGCTGCATCATTCGCTGGCTCGACTATAACGACACGTGGCTGGCGGCAGAATGGGGCCACCCGTCTGACAATATGGGCGGCATCTTGGCGGTAGCAGACTATCTTTCGCAGAAAAACGTGGCCGCAGGAAAGGCACCGTTATTGATGCGCGACGTATTGACGGCAATGATCAAGGCGCACGAGATTCAGGGCGTCATTGCCCTTGAGAATAGCTTCAACCGAGTTGGACTTTGCCATGTATTGCTTGTTCGGGTAGCCACCACTGCTGTAGTGACGAAGATGCTTGGCGGCAATGAATCGCAAATTATCGATGCACTGTCACAAGCCTGGCTCGATGGGTCGAGCCTACGCACCTATCGTCACTCCCCCAATGCTGGCCCTCGTAAGTCTTGGGCAGCCGGTGACGCCACCTCACGCGCAGTACGATTAGCAGACCTAACGATGCGCGGCGAGATTGGCTACCCAAGTGTACTAACAGCACCGAAGTGGGGCTTCTATGACGTGCAGTTCAAGGGCAATAAGTTTTCGTTTTCAAGGGATTACGGCAGCTATGTGATGGAGCAGATTCTGTTCAAGATCTCCTTCCCTGCCGAGTTCCATTCGCAAACGGCAGCCGAAGCCGCAGTGCGTTTGTACCCACAAGTCAAAGACCGCCTAGAAGAGATCGAGCGCATCGTCATCAATACGCACGAGTCAGCGATTCGCATCATCAGCAAGAGCGGCCCATTGAACAACCCAGCCGACCGCGACCATTGTTTGCAATACATGACCGCCGTGCCATTGGCATTCGGCAATCTAGTTGCCGAGCACTACGAAGACGACTTCCACAACGCCCACCCCATCATCGACCAGCTACGCGAGAAAATGGAAGTGGTCGAAGAGCCGCGCTACACCAAGGAATACATGGAAGCTGACAAACGCTCCATCGCCAACGCGCTGCAAATTTTCTTCAAAGACGGCAGCTGCACCGAAAAAGTGGAAGTGGCTGTCTCTTATACACATCTGACGCTGCCGACGA
>OJGU01000199.1_pt1 | contig 40265 bp, 38 predicted proteins | sample 1594741 | NCBI WGS metagenome assembly OJGU01 (sample SAMN05416841, study PRJEB24817) | seawater metagenome | isolation source: Sea water | place: Canada:Atlantic | collected 2013-07 | reverse complement strand
AATCTCTACTTTTTAAAGAACTCTTTTCCTAAACCTTCGTGGTTAGGAGGAGGCGCATTATAGGGCAAATTTTTGACCTTGCAAGCACTTTTTTAGATTTGTTTACAAAACAACAAAAGACTCCAAAAAAGTATTAAAACACTCAATTGGATGTTGACAAATTGATATGTTTCGAAGCATTTCTGACGTAGCGCCTATACACCCGGTACGCCAATAACGGGAGGAGAATACTAGCATAAAATACAGCTTCTGTAAGGTCTGTTCGCAAAATCCAAACTAAATGTATTAACGCCAGTATATTGATGAGGTAAACAAGCTTATGCAATTGCATCCAGCGGCGCCCTAGACGGCGCATCATCTTCTTAGTGGAGGTAAGCCCCAACACAATTAATAGCAAAAAAGCAGTGAATCCGACTGTGATGTAAGGGCGCTCTAACACATCCTCAAATATTTCCGACCAACGAAGTTGTAGCAGAAACACTATATACACAAGAAAGTGGACCGAGGCATAGAAAAGGGCAAACAATCCGAATGTGCGCCGATAAGGAAACACCTTTGGCCAGCCCGCAATAGCTCGCAATGGCGTGATAGCCAATGAAAGCAAAAGAAAGCGAAAAGCCCACTCCCCCGTTTCTGTCGCTAAAGTATCCGCAGGGTCAGGCCCCAAGGTATTAGCAACAGCCCCCCAACACAGCACCGCAAACGGCAACAAGGCCAGAAGAAAGATAAAATACTTAACCGCTCTCGTCATCCCAGAACACCAACCGAAGCCCCACTAACTCCTAATAGAACTTAGCTAGATCCATTCCTTTATATAAAGAGGCCACTTGTTCGCCGTAGCCATTAAATGGAAGCGTATCGATGCGCGAGCTGCTAAATAGTGTCTGAGGCAAGCGTGTTTCCATGTCTTGTCGCCACCTGGGGTGATGAACTTCAGGGTTTACATTGGCATAAAACCCGTATTCTCTGGGCGCTAGCAAATTCCAACTCGTTTCTGGCTCAGTCTCTGTAAAGCGAATTTTCACGATTGATTTAATGCTCTTAAAACCGTATTTCCACGGCACGATAAGCCGAAGAGGCGCGCCGTTTTGCGGCGGCAGGTAATTCCCATATAGCCCTGTAGCCAATAGAGTAAGCGGATTCATGGCTTCGTCCATTCTTAGGCCTTCACGGTATGGCCAAGCAATCGTAGTAAAGCGAGAACGTTGACCTGACATGCTGTCTGGATCGAATAAGGTAAAGAACTGCACATATTTAGCTTTCGAAGTGGGTTCGAAACGTTTAATAAGGTCTGCCAAAGAAAACCCAACCCAAGGAATGACCATAGACCAACGCTCAACACAGCGTAGTCGATAGACTCGCTCTTCCATGGCATGAGGCTTGAGGATGTCCTCGAGAGTATAAACACCGGGTTTTCCAACCTCCCCCTCAATCGTTACAGACCATGGGTCAGCCTTGAACTCTTGAGAGTTCGCTTTCGGGTCGCCCTTGTCGAGACCAAATTCGTAGAAATTATTGTAAGAGACAACATCGCTATAAGGCGTTAGCGCTTCATTTGTATAAAAGCCACCTGATCTCTGTGCTGGAGTAATCGCCTCAAACTTAGCCTTCCACCAGTCGGCAGGCGCTGATCGCTGCATATCGCTTGGCGCACGCGCTCGCAATGAGTCTCCCGCAGCAGCATGAGACAAACCGCTAAACCCTGCAGTCGCTAAACCGAAGGCCGCCCCCAAGCTACCGGTAAGGAATCGACGCCGGTCTTGATACACTGACTCTGGTGTAATTTCAGAAGATAGCACATCGGATTTCGACTTCGACTTAATTAGCATGGAATGCTCCTCGGTCTATTAAGATTAAGAACTCGGGCTTTATTACCCTTTAACAATTGGACCTTCTTAGGCGGCCTACGTTACAAGTCTCTATTCTTTGTAAAACGCTTATGTCGATAGTTTACGCTGTGGAATCATTAGCAGATTTACGCGGCTTCGCCCTTAATCGGCGATAGATCCAAATGATCGGCCCAGTCAACGCATAGGCTAAACACATCGTCAGCAATACTTCATGCGGGCGCTGCGCAATAACTACTAATAGCACTACCGCCATGAGGAAGACCACATAAGGCACGGTTCCTCGAAAATGAATTTCTTTAAAGCTGTAGTAGCGATAGTTTGAAATCATCAAAATGCCAGTAAACGTTGTCAAAACCGCACCGCCAATTGCTATTAATGGCGTAATCTCAACATCGTACTTGAATCCTACCCACGCCACAAAGGTCACCAAACCTGCTGCGACAGGGCTCTGTAACCCCACAAAGAAACGTTTATCTACTGTATCTAACTGTACGTTAAAGCGCGCTAAACGCAGGGCCGCGCAAGACATATAGATAAAACTTGCGGCCCAGCCGGCTTGCCCTAAGGACGACAAAGACCAACTAAATATGATCAAAGCGGGCGCCACTCCAAAGGACACCATATCGGAAAGGCTATCAAACTGTGCCCCGAATGCGCTCTGCGTATTGGTTAGGCGTGCCACGCGACCATCTAAACCATCTAAAACAGCGGCTATGAGTATTGCCCACCCCGCCTCGTTAAAATCTCCACTCATGCCTGCAATGATTGCGTAAAAGCCTGCAAACAAGGCACCAAGGGTAAGCAGATTCGGCAATAGATATATCCCTCTTCGGCGGACCTTCTTCCCATCTTCGGAGACCAGCTCCTCATGCTCATCGATAGGAAAAAGACTGTCTTCCTCATCCAGCTCTTGATCATTGTCGTTGTCAATATTCATCAAACAAGGTTACCTTCAAATTCATGGGATAAGAGGCGATCATTTTGCGCGAATTATACACAGAGTGTTATCGATTAGCTGCGAACAGCATGCGTACCAGCCGCAATATGATCTTGAGACAGATCCCAGAATGCCTTTATCAACGGATTGTTAAGTTTGCGTCGCAATGCAACCAAGCCAATCGTAAATGGCTCAAGCTGAGTTTGCACGTTAAGAACTTCGATTTTTGAACGTATAGGGCTGTTCTCCACGACCAATTGTGGCACCACCCCCACCCCAAATCCAAGGCTTACCATGCTTACTATAGCCTCATTGCCAGCAACCTGAGCGTAAATATTAGGCTTAATTCCTTGCTCTTGAAACCAGCGATCCACTCGTTCACGAGCAATGCCGACTTCCGACAAAATCATTGGCACCAGCTCCCAAGGTAAATCACGCCCCTCTTTAGCACTTTGATCTAACAGCTCTCTCAAAGGGGAGGCCGCTGTCGGGGCGATAAATATAAGTGGAGAATCCCGAATGGCGCGGAAGGTTAATTTATCTGGCACCCTGTTCGGCCTCGCCGCGATCCCAATATCTTCTTGCTCATCAAGAATGCGCTGAATAGATAGAGACGTATCTCCTGTATGCAGCTGAATTTCCACTGCGGGGAAGCGCTCCCGATACTGATCTAAAAGCTCATGAAGAAAACTGTAGCTGGCCGTCACAGAACAAAATATGCTTAGTCGCCCGCTAAGCACCTCTTGCTGTTGATGCAGGTCTTTTTGTAGCTGATCCCAACGTGCCAGTGTTTCCGCGGCATACTCGCGAAAACGCTCACCAGATGCAGTGAGCCGCACGGTACGACTATCACGCTCAAATAGAGACGCACCAACCTCGTGCTCGAGCTTCTGCACTACCCGAGTAAGACTCGAAGGACTTAAATGATGCTCTCTGCTTGTGTTGCCAAAATGCAAACTTCGACAAAGATGCAAAAACAACTGAAGCTCTCGCAATTCCACGGCACTCAACCACCCATTCATTTCATATAATGAAATGTATTGTTGCATATATAGCGTTTTACGCAACTAAGCATTTAACCTATCATGCCCACCTTATGAATGACTGCCAATCTCAAGAGTCTTCAAAGAATTCACATCGCTTATAAAACTCACTGGAGAAACCTATGAATTACTTCAACACATTGCCGCTTAGGCTGCAGCTCGAGCAACTTGGCAAATGCCGTTTTATGGACAAGAGCGAGTTCGCTGATGGCGTCAACAAGCTACTCGGCAAAAAAATAGTCATTGTTGGCTGTGGCGCTCAAGGTTTGAACCAAGGTTTGAACATGCGCGATAGCGGACTTGATATCTCTTATACGCTTCGCGAAGCTGCAATTGCTGAGAAACGTCAATCTTGGAAGAATGCGACCGAAAACGGCTTCACAGTCGATACTTACGAAGCGCTCATCCCACAGGCTGATCTCGTTCTAAACCTCACTCCAGATAAGCAACACACTCCTGTTGTCACTGAAATCATGCCGCTAATGAAAAAAGGCGCATGCTTGGCGTACTCGCACGGCTTCAACATCGTTGAGGAAGGCATGCAGATTCGCCCAGATTTAACAGTAGTTATGGTCGCACCGAAATGCCCAGGCACCGAAGTTCGTGAAGAGTATAAGCGCGGTTTCGGCGTTCCAACGCTTATCGCTGTACACGCAGAAAATGATCCAAATGGCGACGGTCTAGAAATCGCTAAAGCTTACGCGGCTGGTACAGGTGGACATCGCGCAGGTGTACTCGAGTCATCGTTCATTGCAGAAGTGAAGTCTGACCTTATGGGTGAGCAAACGATTCTTTGTGGCATGCTGCAAGCGGGCACAATCGTCAGCTATGAAAAAATGGTCGCCAATGGCATTGAGCCAGCATACGCCTCAAAATTGTTGCAGCATGGCTGGGAAGTCGTATCAGAAGGTTTGAAGCACGGCGGCATCACAAACATGATGGATCGTCTGTCTAACCCAGCTAAAATCGTTGCTAACTCGCTAGCTGCTGAGCTGAAAGAAATTCTTGCACCACTTTATCAAAAGCACATGGACGACATCATTACCGGTGCATTCTCTAGCGGCATGATGGAAGACTGGGCAAATGACGACATTAAACTTTTGACTTGGCGCGCCGCTACTGCCGAAACTGAATTCGAAAAATCAACAGCCGGCACCATGGACATCAGCGAGCAAGAATACTATGACAATGGCATTCTTATGGCTGCAATGTTGAAAGCAGGCGTAGAGCTCGCATTCGAAACAATGACTGCAAGTGGCATTATTGAAGAGTCTGCGTACTACGAGTCTCTACACGAAACCCCACTCATTGCGAACCTAATCGGTCGTAAGAAGCTATATGAAATGAATAAAGTAATTTCAGACACAGCGGAATATGGCTGCTACTTGTTCTCACACGCAGCAGTTCCAATGTTGAAAGACTTTATGGAAAAAATTGATACTGACGTTATCGGTAAAGGCTTAACATTGGTCGATAACCATGTAGACAACGCTGAGCTGATCGCTGTGAATCAAAGCATTCGCAACCACCCAATCGAAGTTGTTGGTAAGAAGCTACGCTCTTACATGACTGACATGAAGAAAATCGTTTAATCGACTTTCTTTAATGGATGCATAAAAAAAGGGCCTTCTGGCCCTTTTTTTATTACTAAATAACACCGAACTTAAACGCTCAGAACTTTCTCACCTCGTGAAACCCCAGAGACACCAGTACGGGCTACCTCTAGAATTGTCACGCCACTGATAGCGGCTATAAAGGAATCAAGTTTTGCCGATGTACCCACCAGCTGAATACTATAAATAGTGCTGGTGACATCAACAATTTGCCCTCTGAAGATATCAGCAGTACGCTTTATTTCATCGCGCTGTGAACCTGTCGCTTTTACTTTGATCAACATCAATTCGCGCTCGATATGTGCGCCTTCTGTTAGATCGACTAATTTAACCACGTCGACCAACTTATTCAGATGCTTAGTAATTTGTTCGATCTTGCGATCATCACCCACTGTCGTGATCGTAAGACGAGACAAAGTATGATCATCCGTTGGAGCAACTGTGAGCGATTCGATATTGTAGTTACGCTGTGAAAACAATCCAACTACTCGCGACAATGCCCCAGGTTCGTTTTCAAGTAAGATAGAAATTATATGTCGCATCTTAAGTCCTCTCCGTCTTACTCAAAATCATATCTTTCATTGCACCGCCCTTAATAGCCATTGGATAGACATGCTCCATTGGGTCCACCAAGACATCGATGAACACTAAGCGGTCCTTCATAGCAAAAGCTTCAGACATTTTTTGCTTTAGCTCAGAAAGCTTTTCGATTCGTACACCAACATGCCCGTAGGCCTCTGCAAGCTTTACAAAATCAGGCAAGGATTCAGCATATGTGCTGTGCGAATAACGCCCGCCATACTGCATATCTTGCCACTGCTTCACCATACCCAGTGCTTGGTTGTTCAAACAAACAATCTTGACTGGCAAATTATATTGTAAGCAGGTCGCTAGCTCCTGAATATTCATCTGGAAACTGCCCTCACCTGTCACACAAACCGACACGGCATCAGGAAACGCTAACTGCACACCCATCGCTGCAGGAAAACCAAAGCCCATCGTGCCCAAACCACCAGAGTTTATCCAACGTCTCGGTTTGTCAAAATGATAGTACTGCGCGGCAAACATCTGATGCTGCCCAACATCTGAGGACACATAAGCGTCGCCCTCAGTAATGTCATACAGTGCCTGTATAACTTGTTGCGGTTTAATGACATCGTTTTCTGCTGGAGTAACTTTCAAACTGTCTTTTTCTCTCCAGCCTTCGATTTGCTTCCACCACAGCTCTAGCGCTTTGTTATCCACTTTCGTTTCTGAGTGTTTGATAATCTCTAACATTTCTTCAAGAACACTTACTACAGAACCTACGATAGGAACATCCGCAGCAACGGTTTTCGAGATCGAGGCCGGATCTATATCAATGTGAAGAATTTTTGCGCCTGGGCAAAACTTCGCAATTGAATTTGTAACCCGATCATCAAATCGCGCACCAATCCCCAACACAACATCGCTAAAATGCATCGCCATATTGGCTTCATAGGTGCCATGCATTCCCAACATGCCCAAAAACTGTTTATCAGTTGCTGGGTAGGCACCTAACCCCATTAGCGTATTGGTAACTGGATACCCTAGTTTATGCGCAAGCTCTGTAAGTAATGCACTGCCTTCGCCTTGCACCACCCCGCCACCTGTATAAAGAATTGGTCGCTTTGCCGCTAGCAGAATTTCGACTGCCTTTTTGATTTGTCCGGTATGCCCTTTCGAGGGAACTGAATACGAGCGCAGTTTCACAGACTCGGGGTACGAGTATGGGTACTTTCTCGCAGGGTCAGTGACATCTTTCGGAATATCGATTACCACTGGACCAGGCCGCCCTGTTGTAGCAATATAGAAAGCCTTTTTGACAATCATCGGAATGTCTTCAGGGTTCTGCACCATAAAGCTATGTTTAACGATCGGACGGGAAATACCGACCATGTCCGTTTCTTGGAATCCGTCAGAGCCAATTAATGAACTATCGACCTGACCGGAAATCACGATCATAGGGATCGAGTCCATAAAAGCAGTTGCGATCCCTGTCACGGCATTTGTCGCGCCAGGACCTGAGGTCACCAGCACCACTCCGGGACGACCGGTTGCTCGAGCATAGCCATCGGCAGCATGAGTTGCCGCCTGCTCGTGACGCACTAGAATATGCTCAACTTTGTCTTGATTGAAAATTGCATCATAGATATGCAATACAGCCCCGCCTGGGTAGCCGTAAATCATTTCTACGCCTTCGTCGTGCAATGCTCGAATGAGCATGTCACCGCCTGATAATAATTCCACTTTCTTAGACCTCTGTACTATTAAACTCACTTCCGTGAGCACCGATCGTATAGCAATACGAATAGGTCTGCTCTACGCAAGCCAATATAGTGATTCAATGTGATTCAGGGAGTGTCAAAGCCGACCGATGTTATTGAACAATGGCCCAGCTTGACTCTTGTCAGCCCTTAACGCGGTAACGTCTTGGAGCCTAAGGTGGACGTGTTTGACACCTAAGTTCTTCTCGGCACTCGATATTTTTGTCGAAACGCCTCTGAACAAGACCGGATGAGGTGGTGGTATGTTCAGTCTGCAAGTAAACGATGGCAATTTTCCCAACATTTCCCTCAATGTCAAGCATATGTGGGCTTGCAGACTGAAACGATAGGCAAATAACGCCTACTTTTTCGAAAATTCGAACACATCATCCACGACATTGATGGTGATGCAATCGCCAGGAACATAATCCCCTTTGATCATTTTCTGTGCCAGCGGATTCTCGATCCAGTTTTGGATAGCCCTTTTTAGGGGTCTAGCACCATATACCGGGTCATACCCAAGCTCTGCGAGCTTATCGAGCACCGCCTCTCCAACCTCCATTTCTAGATCATTGTCTTGTAATCGCTTATTCAGCAACTCAATCTGCACATCGGCAATGCCGCGAATCTGATCCCGCTGCAATGGATGAAACACGACAGTCTCATCGATCCGATTCACAAACTCAGGTGAGAAATGACGCACAACGACAGAAAGCACCTCATTCTTTACACGCTCATAGGCCTGCTCATCACTGACATTGTCTGACATTAGCTCTTGAATGCGGTCCGAACCAAGGTTGGAAGTCATCACAATAACAGTGTTGCGGAAATCGACAGTGCGGCCATGCCCATCGGTTAGGCGCCCATCATCCATTACTTGCAACAGAATATTGAAGACATCTGGGTGCGCCTTTTCTACTTCATCCAACAACAATACCGAATAGGGGCGGCGGCGAACGGCTTCGGTTAGGTATCCACCCTCCTCATAACCTACATAGCCAGGAGGCGCTCCAATTAGTCGTGCGACAGAATGTTGCTCCATGAATTCTGACATATCGATACGCACCATAGCATCTTCTGTGTCGAACAAGAATTCAGCCAACGCTTTGCACAGTTCTGTCTTACCGACACCCGTTGGGCCTAAGAATAAGAAGGATCCATTTGGGCGATTGGGATCCGACAAGCCTGAGCGAGAGCGACGCACAGCATTCGCCACCGCGTTCACAGCCTCATCCTGTCCTATCACTCGCTTGTGAAGTGCCGCTTCCATTTCCAAAAGCTTTTGCTTGTCGCCCTGCAACATCTTGGCTACAGGAATTCCTGTCCAACGTGAGACGACTTCTGCGATCTCTTCTTCAGTTACACGGTTACGTAGAAGACGCATATCTTTGGTATCGGCTTGCGATGAATTTTCCAAATCGCGCTCAAGATTCGGAATAATTCCGTACTGCAATTCAGACATTTTCGCTAAATCGCCAGCACGCCTTGCTAGTTCAAGTTCATTGCGGGCCTTTTCCAGATTGCTCTTAATCGACTGTGCGCCCTGCACAGAAGCCTTCTCTGCTTTCCAAATTTCTTCGAAGTCAGAATATTCCTTTTCAAGCTTTGAGATTTCTTCGGCTAATTTTTCTGTACGTTTACGAGATGCATCATCTTCTTCCTTCTTGAGCGCTTCACGCTCGATTTTTAGTTGAATCAAGCGTCGATCAAGTCGATCCATATCCTCTGGTTTCGAATCGATTTCCATGCGAATAAGACTTGCGGCCTCATCGATTAAGTCAATTGCTTTATCAGGCAGTTGGCGATCGGGGATATAGCGCTGGGATAAGCGCGCTGCGGCAATAATGGCCGCATCCGCGATCTGCACGCCATGGTGCACTTCGTAGCGCTCTTTCAAGCCTCGCAAAATCGCAATGGTGTCCTCTTCGCTGGGCTCTTCAACCAACACTTTTTGAAAGCGACGCTCTAGCGCCGCATCTTTTTCGATGTATTGTCGATACTCATCTAGGGTTGTGGCCCCAACACAATGTAACTCTCCTCTGGCAAGTGCTGGCTTTAACATATTGCCGGCGTCCATTGAGCCTTCGGCCTTACCTGCACCTACCATGGTATGCAATTCGTCAATAAAAAGAATAACTGACCCTTCCTGTTTAGAAAGCTCATTCAAAACGCCTTTTAAACGCTCTTCAAACTCACCTCTAAACTTAGCACCCGCAATCAGAGACCCCATATCGAGTGATAGGATTTTTTTATCCTTTAGCCCTTCAGGCACTTCACCATTGACTATACGCTGAGCGAGACCCTCCAAAATTGCTGTCTTGCCCACACCGGGCTCTCCAATTAGCACTGGGTTGTTTTTAGTGCGCCGCTGCAGAACTTGAATAGTGCGTCTGATTTCAGTGTCACGACCAATAACGGGGTCAAGCTCACCGTTAGCGGCTCGTTCGGTTAGATCCACACAGAATCGAGACAGTGCCTGCCAAGACTCTTCAGCCCCGGCATCATTCACTTTGTCCCCACCACGCAGATTATTAATAGCATTCTGGAGCGCGACAGCACTCACACCATAGGAGTTTAAAAGTTTTCCTAATGCGCCTTTGTCATCCATCGCGGCTAAAAGAACGGTCTCACTGGAAATGTATTTGTCTCCGTTTTTCTGCGCGAGTTTATCCGCCTGATTCATCAAACGGCCTAACTCATTTGAGAAAGTAACATCGCCGGCATGTCCTTCCACTTTTGGCAAGCTCTCCATAATTTCCTGCAGCTGCCCGCGCAGCGCGTTTATGTCGAACCCTGTTTGTGAAAGCAATGGGCGAACAGATCCGCCTTTTTGATCCAGCAATGCGATTAACAGGTGAACTGACTCAATGAAATTATTGTCTTGACCTACGGCCAGAGACTGCGCGTCTGAAATCGCAGACTGTAATTTGCTTGTTAATTGATCCATGCGCATGGTGTTACCTCATAAGAGAACGTAGTGCTCTAAACGCTCCTTAGATGGAGCGACACTAAAAGCATTGTATAGTAGGCTTAATGCGGACAGCTTGATGTATTTCAAGCTAAGTAGAGTAGATATTTAACTTAATAGACCAATTACGCTGGCGAAACGCCCGGTGCGACTCTCGCGCCGAAAAGAGTAAAAACGCTCCTCGTCACAGTAAGTGCAATATCCACCGCCATGGATAGAACACACTCCGTAAGCCTTTAACCGCAGCGTTGCAAGCTGATAAAGATCAGCGAAAAACTTACCCTCGGTATCGCTCGGCCTGAACGCCTGCGCAACGCCTTGTTTGGACGTGCTTGCTTGCAAAAACGCGTCGCGCACCTCCCCCCCCACTTCGAAATGGCATTGCCCAATTGCTGGGCCCAGCCACACGCATATCTCCTGCGGAGCATCAGGAAATCGCTTTAGAGTATTCTCCAACACGCCATCGAGTAAGCCACGCCATCCAGCATGTGCAACAGCTACTCGCGCACCGCTTTTGGATGCAAAGAACACCGGCAAACAGTCTGCTGTCATTACCGCAGCTGCAAGGCCGGGTTTATCGATATAGGCCGCATCACCCTCCCGCACAACACCATCGTCCAGTGCATCGATAACGCAATTGCCATGCACCTGTGTCAACCATTGAGGGGATGCGTCAATTGGCAAGCATTGACTTAGTTGAGCTCTATTGTGTTGGACAGCATCAGCGTCATCGTCCACATGCAGGCCAAGATTGAAGCTGTCATAGGGCGCCTTACTCACACCACCAATACGAGTAGTAACATAGGCAAAAACAGTGTTTGGCGCCGGCCACTGGGGAACCAACCAATGTTCTAACCCAACACCTCTTTTCTTGCTAGTTTGCCCCATTTCCGCCAACCTGATGTGTTACATGTCGTCTCGTAGGACTTCTAACAAATGCGCCATATCTTCGGGCATTTCGGCCTCCCAGCTGCACATTTCACCAGTACGAGGGTGCTCAAACCCCAGACGGCGCGCATGCAACGCTTGTCTACGAAATGCCTTAAGTTCGCTTGCCAATTTGCCACTGCATGCCTTGGGGATTTGTAGCCGCCCTCCATACATTTGATCACCCACCAATGGATAACGAATGTGGCTCATATGCACTCTGATTTGATGGGTTCTGCCCGTCTCTAGTTTGACGCGAATGTGGGTATGCGCGCGGAAACGCTCCTCTACTCGATAGTGAGTTACTGAATCCTTACCATTTTCGATTACAGCACGCTTTTGCCTTTGTACAGGATGGCGACCAAGGGGAAGATCAACTGTGCCTCCCGCTGTCATCACCCCAATAACCACAGCCTCATACTCTCGCTCGACATTTCGACGCTGTAATTGCTTTACCAGGATTCGGTGTGCCTGCAGATTCTTGGCAACTACCATCAAACCCGTCGTATCTTTGTCCAAGCGATGCACAATTCCTGCGCGCGGTATTTCCGCAAGGGAGGGGCAATGATGTAGCAGCCCATTTAATAGTGTCCCAGTGCGGTTTCCTACTGCAGGGTGTACGACTGTATTCGCCCCCTTGTTTAGAACGATGACGTCTTCATCTTCGTAGACGATATCAAGTTCTTTAGGCTCTGCTGCATGCGCCTCTTCGGAAACCAGCTCAGCCTCTAAAGTAAGAAGATCGCCTTCGTTGATCTTATCCTTGGCTCGCCATTGTTTTTCGTTCACACGCAGGCTGCCTTCTTTAATCCAAGATTGGAGCCTTCCACGTGAATATTCAGGGAACAGAACGGCCGCAGCTTGGTCTAAGCGATTACCACATAATGGTTCGGGTACTGTTGCCTGCATTGAAATCTTAGTAGTCATATTACCTTGTGTTCTAGAGCATTACGGCCTGTCGCGCCGGTTTCAAAAGCATCCTAAGACAAATTTGAGACATAAGTGACGGTAAAGCGATAAAGAAAACAGCTTCACTTTGGTATAAAGTGCCTGCTGTGGTTAAATACCCCGTTCTACACAACGAGGCTGACTAAGCATTATAGAGCTTAGCACTGAAGATAACTTTACTATTTTTTACATGCCAATTTGGCAAGAGGTTGTAGTCGCGTGAGAATCCTGTTCCTGTTAACACTTTGCCTGGCCATCACATCCTGCTCGATCTTTGACAGTGAAGAACGTGACGAGTTTGCTAGCCTAAGTACTGAAGAGCAGTTTTACACTACCGCTCTGCGACAGCTCAATGCGCGAAATTATCGAGCAGCGATAGCGACTTACCAAGCACTTGAGTCTCGTTTCCCCTTCGGCCGCTTCGCCGCACAAGGCCAGCTTGAGCTGATCTACGCCTACTATAGCAACCTTGATCTAGAAGCTGCCCGAGCGGCGGCTGACCGCTTTATTCGCTTGCACCCAGACAACTCCAATATCGACTACGCCTATTACATGAAAGGCATGGCATCATTTGCAGAAGATTCAGGCTTCATGGCGCGCTTTCTCCCAACCGACCCTTCTAAGCGCGACCCTGGTCGTGCGCGCGACTCTTTCGCGGAGTTCTCGCTTTTACTCGCGCTCTATCCAGATAGTGAATACGCCGCAGATGCCCGCGCCCGCATGATTTACTTGCGTAATACTCTCGCGGCCTATGAAGTGCACGTCGCTGAGTATTACCTCGAGCGTCGTGCTTATATGGCCGCTCTTAATAGAGGCCGCTATATTGTGGAGAACTTTCAAGGTAGTCCGATCGTAGCAGACGGAGTCGCCATTATGGTCGAGTGTTATCTGCGTATGGGACTAGACGACCTTGCAAGCACTTCTCTCGCCCTTTTGAAGGACAACTATCCTGATCACCCAGCGATTGACCCAGCGGGCAATTTTATTGTTCGCAGCGATGTCACCAATCCATCTTTGCTTTACACAGTCAGTTTCGGACTGCTTGGAGATAACGTCGATAATACGCCGCTAGCTCCTACAACACGGCCATTTCGACCAGAGACTACGCTGGAAGGCGCCCCTAACCAATCACGCAGTCTATTAAGCATTTTGACCTTTGGAATTTTCGGCTCGTAGGCCTTAGTAGTTCTCCGGGCAGAATTCCCGCTCAATAAGCTCGATGACCGTGTGAATAATCTTAATATGCACTTCCTGCACACGGTCGGCAAAGGCGCTTTTACCCGCGCTGACGTCGACGCTAGCGAGTTGCCCTAATTTGCTGCCCGGCTCCCCCGTTAAACTAATCACTTCCATGCCGTTAGCTTTCGCATACTCAGTGGCTTTGATGACATTGGCGCTGGTACCACTTGTGCTAATCGCTAAAAGACAATCCCCTTTGCGTGCCCGCGCCTCTAAGTATCTCGAAAAGATATGCTCGTAGCCGAAATCATTTGCTACACAGCTAATATGACCGGGATCACTAATAGCGGCAGCGGAGAGCCCGAGCCTGTTTTTACGATATCGGCCTGTTAACTCCTCTGCAAAATGCATCGCATCGCTCATAGACCCACCATTGCCGCAGCTATAAATCGTATTGCTACGATGAAGTGTCGCAATCATCAAAGTCGCCGCCCGAGCAATTGCCTCGATATTATTCGGCTCCGACATAAAGCGATGGAGATAGTCTCTCGAGTCACCCAATGTAGCTAGAATATGTTCTTTCACCTATGGCTCACCTTTTCCCTATATAAATTTATGTTTTGCTCACGACGCTACTCGCCTAGCTCCCATCCCGAGGTTATTGGATAACGCCGATCACGCCCAAAGCCTCGTTGCGTTAATCGGACACCTACGGGGCTCTGTCGACGCTTATACTCATTGATATCCACTAAGCGTAGCACTCGGCGCACAGTCTCTTCCAAGTAGCCTTGCGCAATAATATGGGCCGCACTTGCATCCTTTTCGATATATAGCTCTAAGATCGCGTCGAGCACATCATAAGGGGGCAAATTGTCTTGGTCTATTTGATCAGGCGCTAGCTCTGCCGAGGGCTCTCGCTCTATGACCTCCACGGGAATAACCGGGCCAGCTTCCGGCGTCTCTAAGCTGTTGCGATAGGCACATAATCGATAGACCATCGTCTTCGAAACATCTTTGAGCACATCAAAGCCACCGGCCATATCGCCATACAGCGTGCAATAGCCTACGGCGATCTCGCTCTTATTGCCCGTGGTTAGGACTAATCTGCCAGTCTTGTTTGAAATTGCCATCAGAATCACGCCGCGGCAACGTGCTTGAATGTTCTGCTCCGTGACGTCTGTTTGATAGCCTGAAAATTCAGACTCCAACGCTGCCTCAAAACTAGCGAATGACGCGCTAATAGGAATAACACTGTATTCTACCGCCAAGCGAGTCGCCTGCGACTGCGCAAGATCCAAACTCAGCTGTGATGTGTAATCAAAAGGCATCATGACTGCTTTCACGGCATCGTGCCCTAGAGCATCTACGGCAACCGCTAAAGTTAACGCAGAATCGACGCCGCCAGATAAGCCGAGCACAACGCCCTTGAAGCCATTCTTATGCGCGTAATCTTTAACCCCTAGTACCAAGGCTTTGTAGAGGCTTTCTTCAACGCCATCTACAGGCTCTAATTGCTGCGGCAATTCCTCAATTTCCATAGCTCCTTGGGAATTTTGGACTAATGAGACTGGGAAAAAACCCTCTTGAAAGGACGGAGCGCGAACGCGACACTCCCCGTTGGCTGCTACTGCCATAGAGCTACCATCAAATACCAACTCATCTTGCCCACCCACAAGGTTGGTATAAATAATAGGGCACTTCACAGTTCGCGCACGCGTTCGCAAAAGCGCTAAACGTTCTGACATTTTTTCGCGATGAAACGGAGACGCATTGATGTTGATCAATAGCTCTGCCTTAGCCTGAGCAGCTTGTGCCGTCGGCCCTTCTGACCACATATCTTCGCAGATGGTCAGTGCCACCCGAACCCCTTCAATTTCGGCGACCACCACCTCGACTCCAGGTGTAAAATAACGCCTTTCATCAAACACTTGGTAATTAGGCAAATGCTGCTTTCGATAGATGTGCAGTAACTCGCCACCCTTAATTAGGGCCAATGCGTTGAACAATGTTCCGTCTTCAAATAAGGGGAACCCAATCACCACGTGGATGTCCAACTCCGCGTCTTTAATTCTCTGCAGGGCTTTGTCGATTCGCAGCTGCAAGCTTGGACGGAGCAATAAGTCCTCTGGCGGGTAACCGGTAAGGGTTAGCTCAGGATAGACGATGATGTCGGCACCGTAATGACGTTTTGCCTCTAAAGCCCCTTCGATGACCTTGGTAGTGTTCGCCTGGATATCTCCAACCAACAAATTGACTTGCGCCATCACAATTTTCAACTGCTTGGGCATACGCTCCTCATAGACCTTTCAATTACCACAAGCTCGGCGGTAACAGGGTAAAATGTTCGATAGACCACTAGCAGACGTGCACATGGCTATTGTTTAATAAGTGCGATATTGTCCGACAAACCCACTGTATAAGCAAAAAGCAAATCGCTTAGTTACCCTACAAAAAGCCTCAAGCTCATGGATGCTACTATTCAATCCGACCAAAACATCCGCATATTGCAGATTTACAATGTCTATCGATTCTTCTTGGCGTTGTTGCTTCTGCTCAGCTTCTTAACTGGGGCGACTACTACTCAACTTGGAAACCACGATCCCGCCGTTTTTTTATATACGACTCTGACTTTGCTTGCGTTTAGCTTGTTCATCATTTTTGTATTAAAGCCAGAGCACACATTTACACGCAGACAACGATTACTGAGCACTTTGTTCATCATCGACATCTTATGCATTGCCTTGCTCACCTATAGCTCAAGGGGCGTCTTAAGCGGGCTCGGGCTGCTCCATCTAGTCACGATTGCAGCGGGCAGCATACTAATTGTCGGTCGCATGAGTACTTTTCTTGCAGCAATAGCGAGTATTGCGACTATTTATTCAGAGGTGTACCTCAGCTTCACGCGCAATGTCGTTGCTAACCAATACATTCAGTCGGGTCTACTCGGTGCCCTTTTATTCGCCGCTTCATTGTATCTGCAGGGGCTCGCCGTCAGGATGCGGCGCAGCGCACAACTTGCCGCCGAGCAAGCCTCAAATATTTTGAGCTTAGAACAACTCAACCACTTAATTATTCAAAGAATGCGCACCGGAATTGTTGTGGTAGGCGCTACAGGTGAAGTCATTACAGCCAATGATGCCGCCTATCAAATGCTGGCAAACCACTCAGTTCAAGACACCATGCCTTCAGGCTCTGCAACCCTTAAACTTCCGAACACATTGTTGGAAAATTTAGCGCAATGGCAAAGCAATAATGACCTGCGTATTCCCACATTCAAGACACAAAAAAATGGACCACAGCTTCAAGCCAATTTTGCATATTTAACCCCGCAGACAAATTCTAGTGTTTTAATCTTTCTCGAAGATAGCAGCCAAATCATCCAACGAGTACGTCAAATGAAATTGGCATCATTAGGACGCCTGACCGCAAGTATTGCTCACGAAATACGTAACCCATTAGGGGCGATTAGCCATGCAAGCCAATTACTTAAAGAAAACGAAACCTTAGAGCCAGCCGACCAACGACTGTTAGAGATCGTGTTGTCCCATTGTGCGCGTGTCAATCACATCATTGAGGACGTTCTGCATATGTCGCAGCACAAAAAGGATAATACTGAGCGCATCAATCTCGATGATTGGGTCAGCCAATTTGTTGCAGAATATTGTGAAGCTCACCAAGTTAAAGGGACTATCACGATTGATATCGAGCCGCGCGACATAGAGGTCAGAGTCATTACAAGCCAGTTGCAGCAAATTCTCAATAACTTAGTAGAGAACGGGCTGCGCTATAGTGCCAAAGCCACTAACGAGGAAAACCTGCTAATCAAGGGGAGGCTCGATATCAAAGCCAATACTCTGCGCCCTACATTGCAAGTAATTGATAACGGTATTGGCATCGACCCGCAGACGGAGGAACATCTGTTTGAGCCGTTCCATACAACTGAATCTACGGGTACTGGGCTAGGACTTTATATATCAAAGGAACTATGCGAAGCTAATCAGGCTCAGCTATCTTATCGTCGTACTAAAGATGATAAAAGCTGCTTCAGCATTCACTTCGCACACCCAGATAGAAATATTGATTAACAAGCCGCAATGCCAACCTCGGAGTATCAATGCCTGACAAAGTCCTCATAGTCGATGATGAACCAGATATTAGAGAACTACTGGACATCACTTTAGGGCGCATGTCCCTCGTAACCGAAAGTGTTGGTGATCTCGCTTCTGCTTACGAACTTCTCGAGAAAAAAACTTTCAGTTTATGCCTAACCGACATGCGCCTCCCTGACGGTGATGGCATCGGCCTAGTAGAACATATTCAAGCGCATTTTCCTCATATGCCGGTGGCCGTCATTACGGCTCACGGCAATACCGAAACAGCGATAAAGGCGCTGAAATCAGGCGCCTTTGACTTTGTCTCCAAACCCGTTGATCTGCAGAAATTGCGCGACCTTGTCAGCGCAGCATTGCGCCTAACCGGCCAACAAACCAACGCCAGCTCCGAGCCCAATACGGCACAGCCTTTCCATGTCAACATAAGCGGCCAATCAAGTATTATTCAAGAATTGCGCGCACAGATTAGTAGGCTTGCACGCAGCCAAGCGCCTGTTTACATTAATGGCGAATCTGGAAGTGGTAAGGAACTGGCGGCGCGCTCCATCCATTTGCAGAGTGCTAGGGCGCACGGCCCTTTCATCGCAGTCAATTGCGGCGCCATTCCTGCTGAGTTGATGGAGAGTGAATTATTCGGTCACATCAAAGGCAGCTTCACTGGTGCTGACAAAGACAAAACAGGGCTTTTTCAAACCGCCGCCGGGGGCACATTATTTCTCGATGAAGTGGCCGACCTGCCCCTGCATATGCAAGTAAAATTATTGCGAGTTATTCAAGAGAAGTCGGTTCGCCCGGTGGGCTCACAGGTAGAATACCCAACCGATGTTCGTATATTGAGCGCAAGCCACAAAAACCTTGCAGAAGAAATAAATGAGCAACGCTTTCGGCAAGATCTATACTATCGAATCAATGTCATCGAATTAAGCGTACCAAGCTTAAGAGAGCGTTGTGAGGATATACCTGACATCGTCCAGCAACTCTTAAGTCGTTTTGCCATCGACAACAAACTCAATGAAACGCCAGAAATCAGGGCTGATGCCCTAGACATGCTGTGCAAATATAGCTTTCCTGGCAATGTGCGCGAACTCGAAAATATTCTGCAACGGGCACTGACCTTAAGTGAGAACAAACCTATAGTTCCTGAGAACCTTGACCTTTCACAGAAAACAACAGCTGCGCTTCCAGTCCAAAACCTGCAGCAGACTACTCAGACGCTAGTCTCAGACCCTACAACAGAGTTTAAACTGGGCGCAGACTTTTCATTAGAACAACATCTTGAGAGCATCGAAAAACGGGCTATCGAACAGGCCCTATTAGAATCACGATGGAATAAGACCGCAGCGGCACAACTGCTTGGCATGAGCTTTCGCTCCCTCCGCTATCGAATGAAAAAACTAAATCTAGAATAAACCTAAGCAGATCGCTCTGGCTTGTACGGCCCAGGATCTATTGCCGTTTCTCTCTTCAATAGAATATCTGCTAGTAGCCTTGCAGAGGCTGGCGCTAACACCAGACCATTTCTAAATTGTCCTGCATTGACGCTTAAATTTTCATAAGACTCGATACGCCCTATATAGGGAACCCCATCAGGGGAGCCAGGACGAAGGCCTGCCCAATGCTTAACGACGGGATACTCTTCAAGCAGTGGCAGCATTGCAATGGCTGATTGTCGCAAACTATGTAGCGCATCTTCGGAAGTCGATTTATCGAAACCCGAATACTCTAAAGTACTACCCAACAAGATATGATTGTCTCTACGTGGTATTAGATAACGCCCTTTCGTTAGCACCATTGTCTGCAGCAAACGTCGTGGAGGTTTGAAGAGTAACATCTGCCCCTTAACCGGCTCTACAGCGAGATTAACTCCGAGCGGCTGCAAGATTTTCTTGGACCAAGCACCAGCCGTAATGACAAACTCGCCTGCTTGCAATTCGGCTGTCTGGCCTTTGCTATCAATGGTCGCACGCTGTACAAACGACTTGCCTGCTCGCTGAGCAATTTCAAACCCTTTAACTTGCGCGTGTTCAATGAGATTAACATTCGCACTTTTACGCACGCTTTCTATAAGCGCTTTTAGTAATTGCGGGTTTCGAACATTTGCAATATTCGGCATCCATAAACCTTGCTTAAATCCTAAGGCTAGATCTGGGGCACGTTGATAAATAGCCTTACCATCGACTGACTCCATAACACTGTCGTATTGCCTTGCCCAAGAAAGTGCTTGTGGCGCGTCGTCTGCCTCGAGCATCAACAATCCTGTTTGTTCCAACTCTGGATCAATACCGGTTTCGTCTATAAGTGATCGTACAATTTGCGGGTAGCAACGTTGCGCCTCACTTGCTAGCGCTGTTACAGCATCTGTGTAGCGCCAAGGATAGAGTGGCGACACAATACCGCCACCAGCCCAAGAGGCCTCTTGACCACACGCTCCTCGTTCAACCAGGGTTACCGTTGCACCGGCACTCGCCAACTCTCTGGCCATCAACAAGCCAATGACACCACTACCCACTATCAGAAAATCAGTCATGCAATCGTCCATCAATCATCAACGTTTCAATTGTCGCGCAGAACTAAGAGTTCCGCACTATAATTACAAGGAGGCAACTTTAGCACAAGGAGGTGGTTAAGATGCATTCGCTACAAGGCTTCACATTGCTCGAATTATTGTTCACTGTGTTAATCATGAGTTTATTGATGACTCTCGGAGTGCCACAACTGTCTTTGTTTATCGATCAAAACGAAGCATCCGCATTACAAAAAACGCTGATTCAACATATCGCTATAGCTAAGAGCTCTGCCGCCAATAGTGGGAGAATAGTAACGTTGTGCCCCAGTACAGCCTATTTAGAATGTGAAGGTTCTTGGACGCAAGGCAGCATGGTATTTATCGATCGCAATTCAAACAGAAAGGTGGATCTCGACGATAGTGTGATACGAATTAGAAAGGATGATCTTCGACTAGGCGAGTTGGAGTGGAGAGCGTTCGGCAGACGCAAATATTTACAATTCAGTCCAATGGGGTTTTTACTACACCAAAGCGGTAATTTTACCTACTGCCACCACGATGGTAATGCCACTCTGGCTAGGCAATTGATCGTCAACGGTACCGGGCGTGTAAGGATTGCGATCGATAGCGATGGTGACTCTATTCGCGAGGGCAGTAACGGAAAACCCATTGCCTGTGCTTAGCGCCAGCAATTGGCAACAGTATCCCCAGTCGCGCCTTTCAGACCCGTATTGGTCAGCGTTAGAGTCGTGCAAGAATCAGCTGTTTGCGCGCCTTGTGGCGTCGCTGTGGCAACAAAGCAATTGGCGATAGTGCCTGCGCCGCAGGCTGCGACGGCCACTTGATAAAGCCCAGCCTCAGTCGTCAATATAGCCACCGCAGGGTTCGATAACGGGTCAGCATTCGCAGAGTAGGAATTATTGTCTGAATAGAACCGCTCTTGATTTGCCGCCACTTGTAGCAACAAGCTCTGTGCTTCGGCTCTAGCGCCACCGCGCACGCTTTGCTGATAAGCAGGCAAGGCAACCGCTACGAGCACCCCCAATATTGCCACGACTATCATTAACTCTATGAGAGTAAAGCCATTGTGCCGTTTATGTCTAAGCTGTGTTTGCATGGCGTTCGCCTAATTTATTCATTGACTAAAGCATAGCCGAGAAATAGTTTTTATACCATTGCACTGAAAAGCCAAGTGAGGTCGACTAATTTTGTTCTAGCAATTGCAGCATATCACTCGGCCCTATTATTTCGATATGCAGCAAGACACCTTCATTGTTGAGTGTGTATCGCACCACCATGCCCACATCCATAGTTTGCGCTCCAACTAAACGCTCACCAATAAAGACCTGCGTTACTTGGTCCGAGAAGCCGTGACGCTGCCCAGAGATACTCACAAACCCATTATCTTGGTCTAAATTCTCAATCGTGCCAGTACGCTCTTCCTGCGCTAGGGCAGCATTGAAAAGCAAGAAAAGGAGCAGCCACGCTGCGCAAAAAGATCGCCTAATTGTCATATATAAATCCCATTCATTGCGTCAATCGAGTTGACGCCACGATTGCCTGCCGCTGGTGGTAGTTCCTGTATTCAACTCCATGACGTCGACATCGCCGCTACTACCGCTACCGAAGGCAATATCTCTATCTGAATCTGAAAGAATGCTAAGCGTTGGGACTATTCCCACGTCTGACATTCGGCCAGAAGCATTAGTATCAACCTCATCGAATACTCCGTCGCCATTTAAATCGAATGCCGGGAAGCCCAATGCACCGCCATCGCGATAATCGACCTGCATAACAAAACTACTGCCTCCGAAGTCACAGGGCTGCTGTGATGGAATTAAGGTAGTAAAAATCACTCGACCATCGCGCACAACAGCATTACTGACTTGCCTCTCACCAAAGTTATTGGCATTAGCGACGCCTTCGACTGCCTGGGGTTGCAGATTGATTTTCCAGCCCATCGAGCTCGCAAAATCAAGATCATTGTCAGACATTTCTCGTAGTAAATAGAAAGCATCATCAGAGCCATCATCGTTTGTATCGAAACCATCTTCGTACTGATTATTGATGGTTTGTACAACAAGATCATCGCTATCAAAGGCTGTCAAACTATTAAGATTCTTATCCCAAATACCATAGAAAGCTTGCGTAGACTGCGCAATGGGATCGTTATCGTCTATTTCAAGGTATTTTCCAGTTCCAAAATAAACCATAAAACCGTCGAGTCCGTCTGGGTGAAAAGCGACTTGCGGCTGCGTCGTAATAGGCTGATTGGCTTGTGTCGTAAACAGTGGGCGCGGGGTAGACCCTGATTTATAGTCGCTATCCCATTGCCCCGTGTTTGCGTTTGATACATCAAACTTCCACAGATTCCCCAGTTGATCTCCAGCGTAGATAATATCTACAACTAAATCACCGTTGTAATCAACCAAGGTAGGGGTTGCTAAACCGTTTGGGGTTCCGACCGAACCCGCTTCAGTATCTAGCTTTTCTATCACTTCCCCGGTTTCCAAATCGACGATGTAAAGCACCGCGTGACCAGTGCTACTGGCATTGCCGTCCGCCTCAGTGCTGTTATACCCATTACCGAAGACAGCTGCCCATCGTCCATTGGCCATCTTTGCGATTTGCGGCTTCCCAAAGGTATACCCAAGATCTGCATCATCGCTGTCATCGAACTCCCATAGCACAATACTCGCCGCATTCGATTCATCAAAAGTAGCTGGGTTGGTGACATCCAAGGCAAAAACGGCTTGCCCTCCGCCACCCAAGCCGGCAGTTAATACACTGCGCCACAATCCGTCGACAGCACTGTTTGGATCATCCATTGTCGCAAGATAGGCATCTACGATAGTAGGCCCCGCATCTACGAAATATCGGTGTGAGTAGTCGGGCCGCGAAAGCGAGGCTATGTTATCGAAAACTGCATTCGGCATATACGCGATTTTCTCGCGCCCATCGGCCTCTGCAAATCCATGGAGCATTCCGTCGTTGGCACCAACATAGACCATTGGCGCGCGAGCAGCGTACGCCGATTGGAAGGCCGAGTATGACTTAGGAGCGATACTTTCAGGGTATCTAAACTTCGGTGCGCCAACGTAACGAGGGTCAGAGTTAACGATATCACCAAGAACTGAGTTACGGGTTCTAAACCCGTACCCTACTCCCTCATTGCTGCGCTGACCGCGCAGATAATTGGTAATGGCAGAGCCATAAGCCTGATTCGCCGCTAATTCAGCTGCATCCCCTGTGCCCGAAGAATAAGGAGCGAAAAGCAAAAGATCGTCAATTTGAGATGTCGACATATCGGTTAGAGCATCGGGTGAGTTGTAAGAAGCAGGCCATCGAAATGCCACCCCCTGTCCCTCGACATCTCCACCAGGAATCACATCGGCATCGGGATTAAAGGTTAAAATTTCGCGACCTGTATTGTAGTTTTGAGTGTCAATGACGTCACCGGCATTCCAGTCTGGCACCGGGTCAACGCTACCATCTGCCCCGATGCTAAACGCTAACAACTGGCCACTCCAATCAGCGCTGTCAAAACGAGCCTGAAAGAGATAACTGCCCGCGCTCAAGGTTCCAGAGTTCGTCGCGACAGAAGCGGATGAACCGACGCGATCGGCAATATTTGCAAGTGCGCCTTGAATTGAGTCGACCACTTCTTGTGGCGATTGTGCCGCAACAAAGACCCCGCGGCTATTGAAAGCAGCGTGCCATAGATCGTCAATTTTTTCTGGGTCACTATTAAACGGATTCCCCCAGTTACTGTTAGTTTCTAATGCAGGGTCTGGCCATCCATCGTTGTCCGTATCGACTAGCAAACCAGTCACACCGAAGGCGACAGTAAAGGTCACCATATGCTGTCGATTATTGCCATCAAGAAGACTTGTAGGAACTTGATCGGGTAAAGGGCTCAGGTCATTGTCGTAATAATAGTGAGCGACATCGGCCAGTGTCCGAGTACGATTGTCGCCATCGGAGTTCCCTATCGCATTATTAGGATCGCTGCCATTCCAGTAACCGTCAGTAAACAAGACTGAAAAGTTTTGTTGACAGGCAGAAATAATTGGGTCTGTCATGCCTAGCACATTGTCATAATAGCGCCCGACCCTCTCCAAACCGCGCCGCAAGGGAGTTCCCATTGCCGGCCAATTGTAGCCATACAAATCATCTAATAACGCGGAATTGTGAGCGGAATACTCAGTTGTGGCAGCGCTAGGAACTTCTGCAAATAATGTCGCATATTGGTTGATAACACTTAAACCAAAACGAAACCCTGGAGAGGCCGAAATAACCGCAGCGATTGCGCCTTTGGTTACAAATGATCGCCTTCTGGAATACTGATACCAATTAGCAATATTCTGCTTGGTCTCCGCCAGAGTTCGACCATATTCATCCACCGCCGCGCCACTAATCGTAGTGCTTGACGCAGTCGTTCCAAAGCATGATGAATACGGTGTCGCCTGCTGGGCGTGTGCTAAGGTGCAGTTTGTGTTTAGTGCATCCATCGCTGCAGCTGAGGGGACCGTCAGTGCTCGGCGCGTTAAGTTCGCAAGCCCAACCGTATACTCCACATGGGAGTCAAACAAGTCCACAATATCATTTGGAGTGTCTGTAGCATTCGATGGACCACTAGGACGAGTGCCCGTATAACCATGATCATCTATGGCCACTTCGTAAATGAATCCTGTAAGGTCACGCGTGACATTGTATCCACTCGAACCAGGTTGAGGATCACTGCGCGCCGAGACGAAAGATGCTTCAGGCATTCCAGGCCAGGGGCGGTATTCTAATGCAGGATCATAGTAGAGCAAATTGAAGTCTGAAGAGCGCGCTCGCCAATCCCGCTCGAAGGCTTCTGGCTGACGCTCCGCTTCAGGGTAGCTACATGAGTTATAAGCGTTATCACTGTTGTCATACATAAACGTATAGGATCGACGACCAGTGCAGCTACCAGAAGAAGCAAAGGTCAACCATAGTCCATCCGTATTACGTGCAACGCCACTATTGTCCCAATAATTAAGGTAGTAATCGTGCGGCTCAGTCAGCACCTCCCAATCCATGGAACCTGAGTCATCAACCATAAAAAATACGTTAGGATCAACACTGACACCGAGAAACAAAGGGCTATTGGATAGCGTTAGTGGCGCGGCGTGCCCACCGACAGAAAATGAGAGACCGATGACTGAGAGCAGCCAACACCCAAGGACTTTATTGATCTCATTCATTGTCATACTTTGCCCCAACTTGTTTTCAACGATAAACGGCTATTCATAAGTCTTCACAAACGTAGACTGCAACTGCACAACAGCCGAGTCACCCACCCCGGAACCACGCGCCGTAATGCGGTGAAAAACTCGAACGCGAGACTGCAACCCTGACCCGATGCCAATGGATTGTCCGCTTGTGATTGTCGACATTTCCTCAAGTACATAGTGCGGGGCTGTGGCAACTCCCTCTACGTCACTCACCTCTATGGCATTGTCACCCCACCAAGACGATGTTTGCCGTGTGCTATCTTGCCACCAATGCAATGAATCGCTCGAATTAGGATCCATAGAGTCACGACTCCAAACTGTCGTGCTACCGTCATTGCTTGTTGCAGGCCAAGTGATCTGATCCATCAGCCAAGTCTCTCCTACTTGCAATGATGCCTCCGCTGCTTGAAACGCTGCATTATAATCTTGCAAATTGCCCGCCATACGCTCTTCCAATACTGAGGACTCCATACTGGCGACTCCCATCATCGTCAGCACTAGTAGAAACACCAAACAAAATATTAGCACCGCGCCTTTTTGCTGCTTGGGTTGCGCAATATGGTGCATGCCTTAACTCCCTACCGCGCGATTGCGCAAAGTAATCGTTGAAGTGAACACTCGACGTAGTCGCCTATCCGCTGGCAATGCTCCATTTCCGGCAGCACCATCATAGCGAACGCCATTAAAGGTATAAGCTTGCGGGGCAGGCAACATATTATCTTCGATTGATTGCACCAGAACGCTGACGCGAACACTGATTACGCGTGACCAGTCGCCCACAAGATTCGCCGTCACATAGGAATCGACAGTTTTTTTATTATCGTTATCGGCATTAATACCATAAAGTATTTGTAGGTTTTCGATTCCTTCTACCAATTCTTCAGCATTGCCTAGGCCTGCGTTTTGACTCAACTGCCTTCTGAAAAGAGCGGGAGGGTTGGTCGCGACATCTGCGCGTTTGCCGATATAGTACATAGTGCCTTCCAACTTCACTAACTCACCACCTGCCTGGGTTCTCATGACGGCGGTGACATCATTGCCGGGCACACAACCAGCTGAGAGAACGGAGTTAATACTTGCACCTCCACCGATATCTTGAACGTTGCACGCCTGCACCCAGTCGGCTCTTTGGCAGTCACTTAATAGCAAAATATCACCGTCCTCGATATCAGTAAGGCCAGAGTTCACGACAGTCATTCCCGCACCGGGACTGATTGAGTTAATCGTGGCACCAGTGCCTGCAGCGTTCCAGACCCTAACGATATCAGTAGCGGGCACAACATTTGTGGAATCTAAAACATTGCCTCCTGAACTCGTCCAGCCGCCACCACTCGTATCGGTAGTAGCTACATTATTGGCGCTATTACTCACTACCCCCAGCCCGGTACCATTGGCTTCCCATCCTTGAATTCCGACGCCCGGCTGAAAGGAAGGCGGTGGACCATCTAACGTGTTATTGATTGAGTTTTCATCGATTGTGGAAAGGCAGCCCAAATATCCCGCCATGCGTAGTTCATTCGCAAGATAGGTAATTGCGAAACGGCCGTTTTCTTGCATACGCGAACGCGCCTCTTGATCGCGTTCAGTTTGTGTATTTCCCACGTAGACTTGCATCACCCCTGCGGTCAAGGTCAAGCCCATCACCATTGCAATCAAAAGCTCAATCATGCTTAAACCGCCCATCTTAAAAGGCGACATTGCGATATTAATGTTAAGTCGTTCTGCTCTCATACTTCATAACTCGGTTTGCGCTCAGCTCTAGGGTTGAAAACTCAATGCGAATCGCTTTTCAGCCGCGCCATCGCGATCTTCATCCCACCAAATCTTCACCGCGTAAAGTGTTCCTAATCCATCGCAGGCCGGAGCAGCTGGGGTACCGTCAGCCGGAGTCGAATCCGCGCACACAGTGCCCACGCCAGCAGGGAGATCTGCTGCAAGTGCTACTTTCCATTCAGCAATGTCATTGGCGGCTAGTTCAGAAAAATTACAGCCTACGGCAGTATTGCACGCTGCCGTCACCTCCCCATCAATATTGTTATAACTGTTGGCCTCAACACCCTGAAGATTGGCCCGCACTCGCTCTACAATGTCATTGCTAGCGATACTGGCTTGAGTCCTTAGGTAGGCACTTTGGGTACTGCGCAAACTGACAGTCTGTAATCCCGACATACCCAATAGGCCAATGGCTAAAATAAGGAGCGAGATTAGGACCTCAATTAAAGTGGTGCCTGCCTGCATAGGCTTGCGTGCTGGACTTGTTTGGCTCGCTGCAAATTTTTTGTTTTTCATGAGCAATCTAAACCATCATGGATACGTCGACCCCTGCCAGTGATTGAGATCTCAACAGATTGTGCGTTCGCAGAATTATCATCTTCAGGACACAGCAAGAATGTCCTGACACCAGCGTTAGTGCCAAAGCCACGCGGATCGAATTGTTGAATATCTGCACTGAAGGTCAGAGAATTGCTGCCCAAGCCTTGATAAACTCGTAAGACTTCATCGCCTACATCGACAGACCCTGCTGCACCATCCGCATCGCCATTGTTGTCAACAAACACTAGCCAACCGTCACTCCAAGCATCTGCAGCACAGTCCGTGCCGTCGGAGCTGGCGCATATGGATACTAAACTCCCGCGCTTAATTGCCTCACTACGTGCAAAGTTCAGGCTAGATACAAGGGTCTTCGCTTGGGTATTGGTTGAAATACGACTAATCGTATCCTGCAGACTAGGTAAACCGACAGCGAGCAGAATCCCCATCACGCCGACAACTATCATCAGTTCGATTACAGTAAAACCCTTGATTTTATTAACATTCATCATTAAATTCACAGCAATTTTGACACTTTGGGTAGCCATTTGGCACTATTGCAGATAAATATTACTCCAGCAAGAGTTGCCCCTTTGGGGACAGCGTCAAGATAGACATTCGCTAGCGTCAAGTATGTGATGTATATAGAACTTTAGCAGATCAACGCTTATTGATTTGCTACACTGTGACGCCTTTCACGCTTCCCCGTATACTCGAGCCACCGTTTTTATGGATTACAATATACCGCTTCTCTTTTTGCTCGCTGCGATGGGCTTGCTCGCTGGTGGCATCAACACAATCGCGGGGGGCGGCTCAAACCTCACACTTCCTGTGCTCATGTTACTCGGTTTGCCTGCCGATGTGGCGAATGGCACCAATCGCGTTGCCGTCGCTCTCCAATGTGTGGTGGGCGTGCGTGGTTTCCAGAAATACGACCGTTTAGATACTCCTGCAATTGTCCCGATTATCATCCCGACACTATTAGGGGGGGTTATAGGCTCGTTTGCTGCCGCGTTAATGCCTACAGTCGCGCTCAAGCCAATACTGCTGGGCACCATTATTACTATGTCGGTGATTATTCTCGTGCGCCCAGGGTTTATGGCCCCGCCTGACGGCACACCTGTGAAAAATGTGCGTGATAGCTCCGGTGCTTGGTGGGCCTTATTTTTAGCAGGTATCTACGGCGGTTTTGTGCAAGCTGGAGTAGGCTTCATTCTTTTAGCCGCTCTTGCCGGCGGGCTACGCTATGATCTGGTGCGTGCAAACGCCTTAAAAATGGTGTGCTCACTCGGTTTTACAGTAGTTGCGCTAGGCATATTTATATATTTCGACCAAGTCCGTTGGATCCCTGGTTTAATCTTGGCAGTAGGCACCATGATCGGCTCTTGGCTGACGGTTAAATTTGCCGTGCATGCAAAACAAACGACCATTAAGTGGTTTTTATTCGTTATGACTCTTTGCTCTTGCTTGGCGGCTTGGCTGTTCTAGTGCTCGCTATCAATTGCTACCCCGATGAAAATTTCGCAAAACAAGCTCCACACGTGCACCGCCCGAATCGTTGCTAGAGACGTTAATCTGCCCACCGTAACTATTCATTATATCCGCCACCACTGCGAGCCCAATCCCCTGCCCTTTTGCTAAAGTGTCGACGCGAGCACCACGTTGCAACACAAACTCTTGATGCTCATCTGATATGCCCGGACCATTGTCGTCAACGATAATATTGAGTTGAGACACGGGTGAAGTGCTAACTTGTGTAGTGATCGACAATGCACTTCCACCATATTTAAATGCGTTGTCAAGGATGTTGCCTAGCACCTCCATCAAGTCTCGTTCATCACCTAAAAAATATAGCTCTGAATCTAGGTGTTTGCTCACCGTCATTTCTTTGCTTGCGTAAACTTTCTCTAATGCTCTTAATATTTTTTCAACACTTTCGGCGACATTTACGCGACGGGCTAGGCTAGAGCTACCATTGCTTCTCACGGCTCGCTGCAATTGGTAGCTGACAATTTGATTCATCCTTTCTAGCTGTTCAGTCACAGTATTGATTTGCTCTTCCGCATCGATCTGAGTATTTTTCACAAATCGTGCTGACAGGTTTTGCATTGCACCAGCCACGACTGCTAGCGGGGTCTTTAAACTATGAGCAAGATCACCCAAAGTTTCTCTATACCTTGTCATTTGCTTGCGTTCGCTTTGTATAAGCAAATTTAGATTCTGTGTAACGGCCTGCAACTCCTTAGGGTAGTTCTCTTCTAACTGTGCGCTATTGCCACTCTCTATCAGTTTCAAATCGACGGCCAATCGGCGCAAGGGAGACAAACCCCAGCGCATAAGTATTACCTGTAGTACTAGCAATAACACCGCGACCCCACCGAGCCACGACCAAAGGCTAGTTCGAAAATTACTAAGCTCTGCTAAATAGGTGCTTGTGGATTCGATCACGACAAAATCGTAGGTCGCGGCGCCACCTTCCCAAACCACCCCATAAGCCGCCACAAAATACTCATTGCCATCGTTCGCGGCGGCGCGTGAAAAATAAAAATCCCCTCGACTCACGTCCTGCCACATTGTGACAAAATTCATATAGTCAATTTCCAGTGCAGAAGGCGTGCGCAACACTTCGCCAAGCTCAGAATTACTGACTAGGCCATATAAGCCAGAGTTAAGCTGTGTAAAGCGAGGTTCCCTTAAATCTTGGAGAAAATAGAACTGGCCGTTGTCTTCTTCAACTGCTGATAAAAGCACATAAATTTGAGCACGCAGTTGTTCAGCCACTCCTGCCTCAACACTACTGCGAAACGCTCTATCAAGAACGACACCGGTTAAGCCTAAGAAAATAGTGAGAAGGATACTCATTGCCACTAGGAGGCGAGTTTGTAGGGAATAGGGAGCGGAAGCCACTTCGCTGCTCATGACGGGCTCATTGATCGGCTCGGAAACGATAGCCTTGACCTCGAATGGTCTCGATTGGCTTTAGAGTATCTTCAGAGTCGAGCTTCTGACGCAAGCGCCTGACAAATACTTCCAACACATTACTGTCTCGGTCGTAATCTTGCGCATACAAGTGTTCGGTCAGTTCGGTTTTAGATATCACTTGCCCTGGGTGCAACATCAAATACTCTAATAGTTTGTATTCATACGCAGTGAGATCCACACCAGTGCCATTTAGGCTAACTCTTTTAGCACTGATGTCTAGCACAATAGGACCGAACTCAATCAACGATTTTGCAAAACCAGCGGCCCGTCGTAGCAGAGCATTTAAGCGGGCAAGAATTTCTTCGATTTGAAACGGCTTCACAACATAGTCGTCCGCACCCGCATCCAGCCCTTCCACCTTATCTTGCCAATCCCCTCGTGCGGTAAGAATCAAGATTGGAAACGTTTTCTCCAAACTGCGTATTTGTTTAATCAAAGAAATGCCGTCGATCAAAGGCAATCCCAAATCGATGATGGCCGCATCGTAGTCAAATTCCGTTGCGTAATATAAGCCCGCCTTGCCGTCGGCTGCATCGTCAACAATGTAACCGTTTTGACTAAGCCCTTGTACGAGAGTTTGGCGCAAGAGGCTTTGATCTTCTACTACGAGCAATCGCATCGTTATTGCTCCCTAGTAATAGCGCCAGTTTGAGCATTAACATACACAGTGTAAATATTGCCTTCATTGTCCATACGCACTCGGTACTGAAGGACTCCCCCTTGCTGAACTTGATTAATACTTACGACATTACCAGGGAAGCGCGCGCGCACCAGCTCTAATGCTCGACGCTGCGAAACAGCAGCAGCCTGGGCTGCCGGCTCATTCGCCTGAGCCAAGATCAGGCTTTGCGCAGACGCCGTTTCTTGATTCGGCAAACCTAGCGCTATCAATAGCATGACCGCCAGCATCCCGATTCGGCTTGTCAGTGATTTTGACTTCAACTTGAACCCCTTTCAAAAATACGTGATGGAGTACAGCCTTCGCATCAAATCAACTGACACGCTGTCTTAAAATACAGGCTGTATATTAACCTTAACGCGCACTCTATCGCCGGGGTCGCTATCCATTCGCACAGAATATTCTTCATTGTTATAAAGATACTGTACTTGATACCCGATGATGCGCTCTTCTTCATGGTAATCGTACACGGTTTCACATTGACGAACTGTCTCGTAATGCACCGTACGATCGCGTCGATTGTTGGCGACTATATCACGTCCAATAGAGTGTCCCAATACTGCCCCAACTACTGCGCCTACACGTTTGTTCGACTTCCCATTCCCCACCGCATTGCCAAGTGCCCCACCGATGATGGTTCCCAATAGCGCGGGGGTTCGGCTATTGGCGCGATCATTGTGTGTATGGGCGATCTCTTCGTTCCAACACTCCTCACGAGGCGTTGACACCTCCACTGTGCGGTAGACAGGAGTGGAGTCTACAACTTGCGCGTAGGCATAGTGTGTTTCAGCCAACACTGGCGCTGACATCGACAAAGCAACAATTGTAAATACGGCGCTAGTGACTAAATTTTTTTTACTTTCAGGGAACTTCTTCATAAGTCATCGACCTCAGTATGTATAAGTCACGTCAATTTGACGAAAACGAATGCTTAGGTAGGCCTCGTCGGGAAAGCGCTAACCATGACGCAATACTGACACCGCATAACTGAATAGAGGCTTAATCACAGGAGAAGCAAAAGTGATTTAACAGCGCCTTTGACTTCTGCATAAAGCTCGTTAGAATTAGGGGCTGCCGACAAACCCTTTAATTTTGTGGGAAGCCGGTATGTACATAATAATTATAAGCAATTAAGAGAGTCTCCATGTCTTATATCAACAAGTCTTTTATTATCGCTATTGTTGCCACTTTGATTATTGGACTACCCGTCCTAATCATCGACCTTCAATTTACTTCCATACAAATGCTTATCGCCACCTTTCTTATCAGCCTTGCCTCCGCTATGGCGGCAACGAGTAATACCAGCAAAGCCCGCAGCAAAACAAACGCAAACGATAATCGCAGCGCGTTTAACCAGTCACAACGCGAAAGCGGCAATGTGAAATGGTTCAATGCAAGCAAGGGTTTTGGCTTCATCACACGAGATAGTGGTGACGATATTTTTGTACACTTTCGTTCAATTCGAGGCGAAGGCCACCGTGTTCTCCATGATGGCCAACGTGTTGAATTTGCGATAAGTGAAGGCGACAAAGGCCTTCAGGCAGAGGATGTCGCGGCTAGCAAATAGCGTGGCAATGCCACCACACTACTTTATTTAGTAGTGTGGTGGACGTTCATCCTGCACGGCCCCTTCCGCCCCTTTCTCGGGCAAATTATCCAGCACATGGATGATTTTATCTCTGTGCACAGCCAACTCACGCTCCAGAGCATCGATTTGCGCTTGTTGGCGAGTCACTATGTTGTTGAGCTCGCTTAATAAAACTTCTTGAAATGCAAATTGTGTCTGTAAATCAATCAATTGGGCTTTGCTAAACTCTTCGCTCATATCAGTCATATCTCGAATAATCGCCCCTATTTAAGAGGCCAAATTGGTGGAAAACTTAGGAAGATCTACCCAATAAAGGCAACGTGACTTTTGGCACATCTCAACAATCATGCAATAATTTCAGAGTTTTCGTTGTCAAACACGTAATATCTTAACATTGACCACAAACTGCTAAGAGAGCAATTATGCCGAAAGCTCCAATTAACTGGACTAATACTATTCTATTTACTCTGACCCCGTTGTTCGCGGTAACGCTGGTGCCCTACTACGGCTTCACTCATGGGTATGGCCTTTACGAATGGGTCGTGTTCGTTGTGCTGATGGGCTTTTGCGGAATGTCGATTACCGCTGGTTATCATCGCCTTTGGTCCCACAAAACTTACAAAGCTCACCCCATTGTTCGCTTTGTTTTAGCGTTAGGAGGCGCCTGCGCCCTGCAAAACGATATTTTGCACTGGGCCTCTGACCACCGTCGACACCATGCCCACGTCGACAATAACGACAAAGACCCCTATTCGGCTGGACGCGGCTTCTGGTACTCGCATATGGGATGGATTTTACGAGACTACGAAAGCGGTAAGGAAGACTTCTCCAACGTCAAAGATCTGCGCCGTGACCCAATCGTTGTTTGGCAACATAAACATTATTTAGCGTTAGTGTTGTTAATGAATATCGGTCTCCCCGCCTTCTTAGGTTACTTGGGCGGCGATATCATTGGCAGCATACTTCTAGGCGGCTTACTGCGGCTTGTGTTAAGCCAACACGTCACGTGGTTGATTAACTCGCTTGCGCATATGTGGGGCAAGCAAACATATAGCGATGCTAGCTCTGCCCGTGACAACCCCTTAATTGCATTGATCACTTACGGTGAGGGCTATCACAATTATCACCACACCTTTCAGTGGGACTATCGCAACGGCATTCGTTGGTGGCATTACGATCCGACTAAGTGGTTCATCAATGCTTGCTCTTATATTGGTTTAACCAAAGACTTAAAGCGTTGCTCCCCTATTGCAATCGAGAGCGCGCGGCTAGAGATGCAGTATCGCCTTGCAACAGAAAAGTATTCCACTTTAAACAACGCGGATAAATGGCTGCAGCGTTTAGAGTCTGAATATCAGGAGCTCAAAGCCTCATTACAGCTATGGGCGCAACACCAACAGTCTTGGTATGAGGCGAAATCATCCGAACTACACGAAAAGTGGACGCATTGGGAAAAATTAGAGCTGCGCGATAGTTATCGAGAGGCGAAGTTCAAACTGAAGGTGCAACGCCAACGGTGGCGTGACTTAGTCGAGAATTATTCGACACTGTCTGCAATAAACCCTGCCTAGTGCGGGGTCTTGTAGTCATCATTCGTTATTTAAGGATATCCATTAATGTTTAAGACTCTGTGTGCATTGACTGTTTTTGCTACGCTGATTGCGCCAAGTGCCTACGCCATCGAAGAGGGTGATCTCGCGCCACAGTTCACTTTACCTAATATCCACGCGGGACAGCCTGCGATTAGCTTGTCGGACCTTCGCGGCAAGACGGTCTATGTCGACTTTTGGGCATCATGGTGTGCTCCCTGTTTACGTTCCATGCCGTTAATCAACGAGTTGTATAACAAATACCAGGATCAAGATTTCGAAGTCATCGCTATAAATGTCGATGACCCTATTGAAGATGGGCAAGAATTCTTATTGGACACCCCGCTAGACTACTTAATAGCGGCCGATACCGACAACACTGTCCTCAATGAGTTTGGTGTGACGGGAATGCCGACCTCCTTTCTCATCGATAAAGACGGTGTCGTTCGCATGGTCCACATGGGGTTTCGTGGCAACGATATCGAACTGATAGAAGCGGCCGTCACGCAGCTTCTAGAGTAAGTACCTAGAACAGGCGCAGCGGCGGCTCATCAAGCGCCGACAGTTGTTCACGCAGCTCTAGAATGTGCTCCGCCCAATAGCGTTGGGTGTTAAACCAAGGAAAGCTCATAGGAAACGCTGGGTCTTCCCAGCGCCGCGCAAGCCAAGCGCTATAGTGCATGATTCTCAATGCGCGTAGCGCCTCCACCAAGTCCAACTCCTTTGGGTTAAAATCGAAAAACTCATTATAACCGTCAACGATTTCAGCAAGTTGCCCTTGCCTTTGCAGACGATCCCCCGACAACATCATCCAAATATCTTGGATCGCAGGGCCGGTGACCGTGTCATCAAAGTCGACAAAATTAGGCACCTCATCGCGCCAGAGGACGTTCCCAGGATGACAATCGCCGTGAATGCGGATTTTTTTGATATCTGCATTACGTGCAAAAATCTCTTGTAGCTTATCGATTAAATCTTGCGACAAAGTCTCATAGGCGGGAATTAGGCTCTCCGGAATAAACGCATTTTTTAGCAAAAACTCCCGTCCCTGAATAGCCAATGTATCGACGCTTAGGTCAATGCGGTGTTGAAACTGTGCAGTACTGCCAACAGCATGGACGCGAGCAATGAAACGCCCCATCACCAGCAAATTATCGAGATTATCTAGCTCGGGGGCTCGCCCAGCCAAGCGTTCGAAGACTGAAAAGGAGAAGCCATCAAATTCATAAAGCGTATCTACAGAGTTCAGCGCCAGCGGCGGCACCACGGGAATCTCTAAATCAGCTAGCTCCTGCGCAAAGCGATGCTCTTCAAGAATCTGCTCCCGCGACCAGCGTGCTGGGCGATAAAATTTCACGATCAATGGAGGGCCGTCCTCAACCCCAACTTGATAGACCCGATTCTCATAGCTATTGAGTGCCAGAATACGAGCATCAGTTTGTACGCCAACACTCTCCATGGCTTCTAATACACGCTCAGGGCTAAGTCGCTGATAAGGATGCACTAACATACTCGGCGGCTCTTTCGCCTCATCACTCTCTTCCTTGTCAGAAAAAAGCGTATTGCCATTGCAAAGAGCATCTTCGTCGAGCTCGTCGTCTTCAGTGTCGTTTATATTGACCATGTAATTTGCTTAGTCCTAATCGAGTTTGCGCGCAGTATACTGTAAAATAGTGCTCATCGTTTGTGGAGCCGATGACCATAACGACACTAATCACCCACTCTTATCAGCAAGGAGTTCTTCTTGAACGATCAGCAATTGCAAGCAAGACACCAAGAATTACGACAACAGTACCAACAGGTCAGCGAACAGAAGCTCAATTTGGATCTTACGCGCGGTAAGCCAAGTACCGAGCAACTCGCATTAAGCGATGCTCTGGACGGTATATTAGGCAATAACTATCTTTGCGAAGATGGCAGTGATAGCCGTAATTACGGCGGCATTATGGGCATACCAGAGGCCCGAAAATTTGCCGCACAGTATCTAGGCACAACCACAGCACGGGTGATGGTTGGCGGCAATAGCAGCCTGCAGTTGATGTATCAAACGGTGACCAATGCCTTCTATCACGGAGTGCGAGGTGCTGACTCCTCTTGGTTGATGGAAGCCGCGCGAGCTAGCGGGCAGGTCAAGTTTCTTTGTCCCGCACCTGGTTATGACCGACACTTCGCCGTCTGTGAAGCACTCAATATCGAGATGATTCCTGTCGCCATGACCGCCGAAGGCCCCGATATGGATCAAGTCGAGGCACTTGTCAAAGCAGACCCATTGATTAAAGGCATTTGGTGCGTCCCTAAATATTCGAATCCCGACGGGATCGTTTATTCCGATGCTGTGGTCGCCAGAATGGCCAACCTCGGCAAAATCGCTGGCGCGAATTTCCGCATTATGTGGGACAACGCCTATGCTGAGCACCACCTAGTCGACAACCCACCCGAGCTCGCGAATATTTTGGAGCTAAGTGAGGCGGCTGGAACACTCGATAATGTTGTCGTGATTGGCTCCACGTCGAAAATCACCCATGCGGGTGCCGGCATCTCGTTTATTGCAAGTTCAGAGGCCAATCTTGCCGAATTCGGCAAACAGCTCGGCATCTCAACAATCGGCCCCGATAAAATTAATCAATTGCGCCATGTACGATTTCTGAAAGACATGCCGACTTTGCGTGCATTAATGCAAAAGCACCGAGCAATTCTTCAGCCTAAGTTTGACAGTGTCTTGCAAGCCTTAGAGACAGGGCTGAGCGGTAAGACGGTAGCGGGCAAGCCCCTTGGGACTTGGACTAAGCCACAGGGTGGATATTTTGTTTTGTTTGATACGCAACCAGGGCTTGCCGATCAAGTCGTTAAACTGACTGCGGCGGCAGGTGTAAAGCTAACGCCAGCGGGTTCGACCTACCCCTATGGCAAAGACCCACAAAACACCAATATTCGTCTTGCGCCATCTTTCCCTAGCGTTAAGGATATTGAAGCGGCAATGCGCGTCTTTGTACTTTGCGTGGAGTTAGCCACGATAGAGAAAGCTCTAGGGCTATGATTGTGCGGATGGGCAGTGCGCAATGCGCTGCCCATCCTCGATCATTCAGACTTATGCGTGTCGGGGTTACGAGCCGCTAAAAAAGGAGATGGGAATGGTGTGATATTGTCTCCGTTGGAGATTTTGCTAACCCCACCCTTTTCCACTTCATCAATCCGCACAATCGCTTGGATAGGAATAAAACTACGCTTCACGCCAAGAAACTCTGCTTTTAGTTTCTCTTCGCTTGGGTCTACAACCACTTGGCTGCGTTCATCGAAAATATAGTCTTCAACTTCGATAAACCCATAAAGCTCGCTTTGGTAAACCTGTTTTGCAAACACTTCGTAAACTTTGCCTTTGTTTAAAAAGGTAACGCGATAGATCTCTGGGGGTGTGGCCATGCATTTACTCTCATTAGGTGTTATTGCCTGGCAATATCTGGGCTTCAAAAATGTAATTCAAGAGCACTTTAGAAAGAACCGCCAAGCAGTGCAGTAGTTTAGCGCAAATACGAGCCTCGACCCCAAGCTTATTACAGATTTCCTTGACTGGTTCTTTGCTCGCCACAAAACTGCTACAATCCGCCCTCTAATTTTTCGCCCCATTCATCGCCTTTAGGCATTCGTGCCACAGTATTGACTATGACCATGACTGATACGCCAAATTCTGGAACGCCCAACAACACCGCCGTTGATACGCCTCAGAGCGAAAACACTGTCTCTAATGCTGCTGTTAAGAAGGTGTTTATAAAGACTCACGGTTGCCAGATGAACGAATATGACTCATCTCGCATGCTCGACCTATTGCGTGAAACCCAAGGGGCAGAATTGGTCGATAGTCCTGAGCTCGCTGACTTGCTACTCCTAAACACCTGCTCTATTCGTGAAAAAGCGCAAGAGAAGGTCTTTCATCAGCTAGGTCGGTGGCGCTCACTAAAAGACAAAAACCCTGCCTTACAGATCGCCGTGGGCGGCTGCGTCGCAAGCCAAGAAGGCGCGGCGATCGGCAAACGCGCCCCCTACGTCGATGTAGTCTTTGGCCCACAAACCTTACATAAGCTGCCACAAATGTTGAACGACGCCAGTGGGCGCAATACTGTCGTGGACATCACCTTCCCCGAAATTGAGAAGTTCGACCGCTTGCCAGAGCCTAAAGTTAACGGCTGTGAAGCGTTTTTAACTGTCATGGAAGGCTGCAGCAAATACTGCTCGTTCTGTGTAGTGCCCTACACGCGCGGAGAAGAGGTCAGCCGACCACTCGATGATATTCTCGCCGAAGCCGTTCACCTTGCAGAACAAGGCGTGCGCGAGATTAACTTACTAGGGCAGAACGTAAATGCCTATCGCGGGCTTAGTTTCGATGACAAGATCACGGATTTCGCAACCTTGATTCAGTATATTTCTGCCATAGATGGGATAGATCGCATTCGCTTCACCACATCCCATCCCACTGAATTCTCTAGTAATTTAGTCGAAGTATACCGTCATATCCCAGAGCTAGTTGACCACCTTCACTTGCCTGTGCAAAGCGGTTCAGACCGCATTCTTGCGGCAATGAAGCGCGGACACACAGTGCTCGAATACAAATCGACTATTCGCAAACTCAAAGCCATCAGGCCGAACATCAGCCTATCATCGGATTTCATTATTGGCTTTCCTGGCGAAACACAGAAAGATTTTGAAGATACGATGAATTTGATTATCGAAATTGGCTATGACAATTCGTTTAGTTTTATCTACAGCGCTCGCCCAGGCACACCAGCGGCAGATCTTAAAGATCTCACCTCTGAACAAGAGAAAAAGCATAGGCTCGCTGTCTTGCAGGCACAAATTAGCCAGCAAGCAAAAGCGATCAGCGAGTCAATGGTTGGTAGTGAACAACGCATTCTCGTCAACGGTGTCTCGAAAAAAGACCCTGGTGCCCTACAGGGGCGCACAGAGAACAACCGTGTCGTTAACTTTCGCTGCGACGATGCCAGCATGATCGGGCAATTTACAACGGTAAAAATAGTCGATGCCTACACTAACTCCCTATTTGGGAGCTTATAAAGGCACTATCCGAACTTGTTAGTGTGTCTTTGCCTTTAGCAAAGATACTTACAAGTTGGGATAGATTGGTATACTAGCGACAGACATTGTTTAAATGGAGGCTCAAAAGCTGTCTTAATGACAACCCCAAAATACACCCAAAGGCTTGTTTTAGAGCCAGATAATACGCACCGATTGGCCAATCTTTGTGGCCGCCTCAACGAGCACTTGGTGCAGATTGAGAAATCGCTGGCAGTTAAAATCCAGAATCGTGGCAACGAGTTTAAACTTACCGGCTCTAAGCAAGCCGTTGAGAGTGGCAACTTTGTCCTCAATAAACTGTATGAGTCCACAGCAGACAAACAAGTCCTCTCCCCCGAAGCTGTGCATCTGCTGTCTCTTATACACATCTGACGCTGCCGACGAGCGATCTAGTGTAGAT
>OJGU01000197.1_pt1 | contig 40358 bp, 46 predicted proteins | sample 1594741 | NCBI WGS metagenome assembly OJGU01 (sample SAMN05416841, study PRJEB24817) | seawater metagenome | isolation source: Sea water | place: Canada:Atlantic | collected 2013-07 | reverse complement strand
TAGCACTTCATCTGGCCTGTCTGCTGGTCATCGTCACGGGCACCAGTACCTTTGCCGTCATCTTTGCAATTGGCTTTTTCGCCGTGCGCATGTTCGCCATTACTGGCTTCTACCACCGATACTTTGCCCATAAAACGTTTAAGACCAGCCGTGTTGCGCAGTTTCTTTTTGGCGTTCTTGGCGCCAGCGCGGCCCAGCGAGGCCCGCTTTGGTGGGCCGCCCATCACCGGCACCATCACCAGCATTCGGACGATGAGAAGGACCTGCATTCGCCGCATCAAGGTGGTTTCTGGTGGTCTCATGTCGGCTGGTTCACCTGCGACGCGGGCTTTGCCATGGACGAGCGCCGTGTGAAGGATTGGCTGAAATTCCCGGAACTCCGTTTTCTTAATCGGTTTGACTCACTGGTGCCGGCGGCTGCCGCCGTTGCTATTTACGGTTTGGGTGAAGGTCTGGCGGCCTGGGCGCCCGGCCTCGGAACGAATGGTCTGCAACTGCTTGTGTGGGGTTTCTTCATTTCCACTGTTGCGCTGTTCCACGCCACGGTATCCATCAATTCCCTGTCACATGTCTGGGGAAAACGCCGTTTCGAAACGTCTGATGACAGCAGGAACAACGTCTGGCTTGCGCTCATCACCATGGGCGAAGGCTGGCACAACAACCACCATCGCTGGCCGCAATCCGTGCGCCAAGGATTCCGGTGGTACGAGGTGGATATGACCTGGTATGGACTGTGGTTACTTGCGCGCCTTGGCATCATCTGGGACATGAACCCAATTCCAGAACACATTCAGGAAGAAACCCGCCAACTGGATTCCATGAGGAGGAAACACTCATGAGTACCGCCTCTATCATCGAAATGGGCAACCAGAATTCATCCGTCCATGAAACCCTTGGGCGCTTCACGCAACTCTTCAATAACCTCTGTGCCGGAAACATGGCGGATCTGTCCAGCGTGTACAGCGAAAACGTGACGTTTACCGATCCGTTCACCAGCGTGCGGGGTATTGATGAACTGACAGAGTACTTTTCCGGTGCCTACGCCAACGTGATTTCCTGCGGCTTCGACTTCGGCGAGCCCGTGGTCAACGGCGAGGATGTGTGCATTCCCTGGGTAATGCACCTCCGGCACAAGCGTATTCGAAAGGGCAACCCTGTTGCGGTGGAAGGCATTAGTCAGTTGGTTATTCGTGAGGGGCGCGTTCTCTCCCACCGTGATTATTTCGACATCGGCCAGTTGCTCTACGAGAACCTTCCGTTAATGGGTGGCGTGATCCGTTGGATAAGGAATCAGGCGGGATGAGTGAACGGCTTGGAGCAGCATCCAACATCTGGATTACCGGGGCCAGTTCAGGGATCGGCGAAGCCGTTACCCGCGCGCTGATAGACCTTGGCCACCGTTTGGTGATCACCGGCCGGCGACAGGAGGCGTTAGACGGCTTGAGCGCGTTGGCGCCAGAGCGAGTCGTAGCAGCGCGGGCGGACACCACGAGCCGAGCGGACCTACAGGGTATTTCCTCTACCCTGGAAACCCACGGCGATCTCAACATGGCTATCCTCAACGCCGGCACCTGTGAATACCTGGAAATCGCCAACTACGACAGCGCTGTGATCGAAAACAACATCAGCACCAACGTGGTCGGCACCGCACGCTGCCTGGATATTGCTTTGCCGGCTCTGCGGCGCACCGTTGCGAAGGGCCAACCGGCGACGCTGGTGATTGTCAGCTCATCGGCGTGGTGGTTTCCCTTCGGCCGTGCCGAGGGGTACGGCGCCTCCAAGGCCGCGCTCACCTACTTTGCCCACGCGCTGAGAGCGGATCTGGCGCCCGAAGGCATCGACGTGGTGGTGGTTTCGCCAGGATTTGTGCAAACGCCGCTGACCGATAGGAACGATTTCCCTATGCCGTTTCTGGTCTCAGCGGAAGACGCCGCGGGCCGTATCGTCAACGGACTGCGTAAAGGCCGGAACGAAATCGCTTTTCCGAAGCGATTCACCTGGACACTGAAAGCCCTGGGCGCCCTGCCCCAGGGGTTGATTGATCGCATGGCGGCCAGCATGAGCCGCAAAAGCAGGAATGAACAGGAAACCAATGGATGAGTAACGAACGTCAACGTATTGCAGTCATTGGCGCAGGGGTCTCGGGCCTGACAACGGCCTGGCTCTTATCCGAAAAGTACGATGTAGAGTTGTTCGAGGCCGGCGACTATGCCGGGGGCCATACCAATACCGAGATGGTCACCGCCGGTGGTCGCCAGTGGCCGGTCAACACCGGTTTTATCGTTTTCAATGACTGGACGTACCCCAATTTCATGAAGCTGATGGACCGATTGGGTGTTGCGTCGGAGGTCAGCGACATGAGTTTCAGTGTTGACGGTCACTCCTCCGGGCTGCAGTACAACGGCACCAGCCTGAACACCCTGTTCGCTCAACGCAGAAACCTGCTGAATCTACCATTTCTTCGTATGATCCAGGAGATCCTGCGTTTCAATAAAGAATCCCGGGCAGACCTGGCCGCTGGCGGCATCGCAGACACCGAAACCCTGGGCGAATACCTGAACCGCAACGGCTACTCGCGTTACTTCCGGCAATATTACATCGTCCCCATGGGGGCTGCGATCTGGTCGGCGCCGGAGATTGTCCTGGAACAGTTCCCCATCCGATTCTTTCTCCAGTTTTTCAATAATCACGGCATGTTGTCGGTAGACGATCGTCCGACCTGGCGGGTCATTTCCGGCGGCTCCGCGCGCTATATCGATGCGATGATGGAACGCCTGGGCGACCGCACGCATTTGGACAGCCCGGTCAGTTCCGTCGTCCGTGAGCAGGACCACGTGGTGGTCACCGTCAATAACGAGCACCACCACTTTGACCAGGTAGTGTTTGCCTGCCACAGCGACCAGGCACTTGGCATGATCGCCGATCCTTCCGCCGAGGAACTGGATATTCTTGGGGCCATTACCTATCAACGCAACGATGTGGTGCTGCATACCGACAGCTCGGTGCTGCCGTCAAATCGCAGGGCGTGGGCGGCGTGGAACTATTTCATACCGCAACACAGCACCGAGCCTGTGTCTGTTACCTACAACATGAACGTACTGCAGAATTTCGATGAGGCACCGGAAACCTTTTGTGTCACCCTCAACCGCAGCCAGGACATTGATCCGGAGCGCATCATAAAACGCTTCGACTACGCACACCCCGTGTTCACCCTGGAGGCCGTGGCTGCCCAGAAACGCTATGACGAAATCGGTGGCCACAACCGCAGCCACTTCTGTGGCGCCTACTGGTTCAATGGCTTTCATGAGGATGGTGTGAACAGTGCGCTCCGCGTTACCAAGGCTCTGGGAGTGGAGCTGTAACCATGAACGCTGCCCTACCGGAAAACATCGTCGCCAATCAGCTTCACAGCCAATGGCTCGAGGGCACAATTCGGCATCGTCGCAAGGCACCGGTACGCCACGAATTCAGCTACAGCACCGGCATGCTGGCCCTGGACCTGCGCGAGTGGCCATCCGTTACCCATATCAGCCGCCTGTTTTCCCTGGAACGCTTCAACTGGCTGTCCCTGTACCGCCGCGACTATTTTCGGCCCGAGACCGACAATCTCCTGCAGGCTGTAAACGACCAGGTACAAGAGGCGACGGGATGGCGCCCGGACGGCGCGGTGCAACTGATTACCCATCCCCGCTATTTCGGCTATGTGTTCAATCCAGTCAGCTTCTACTTCTGCTACAACGCCGGCGACCGCCCGGATCATGGAGCCGTGCCCCGGGTCATCATGGCTCAGATCACCAATACACCCTGGAAAGATCGCCATGTGTACTGCCTCGAAACCACAGGCGCGGAACCAACCAGTGCCGGCTGGCGCACTGAGCGCTTCGATTTCAGCAAACGCTTTCACGTATCGCCCTTCAATCCCATGGATCAGCATTACCAGTGGACGTTCAGTTTCCGCGGCCCTGAACTTCGAATCCACATGGGTGTGAAACAGGACGAACGCAAGCATTTTGATGCCACATTGGTGGTCCGACGCACCCCCCTGGATCGTAAAGAACTACACAGGAGCCTTAGGCAGTTTCCACTGGAAGCGCTGAAGGTGGTGGGCGGTATTTATTGGCACGCCCTGAAGCTCAAGCTCAAAGGGGTGCCGTTCTTTACCCATCCAAACAAGCTGTCTGAAAACGACCCGGCGCACCGGCGCGGCGCAGAAGACTCAGGCCAGGATGTCACCGAACCCACAGCCCAGAACAAGACAACCGGAAAGGTAAGCTCATGGAGAACCTGAACACCTCGCTTGAATCCACTGGCACTGGCCAGGCGCCGCTCACCAGCCGGTGGGCGAAAGCCCTTGTGTGTCAGCAGCTTTCGCTTCTTGAAGCGGGAACATTGACGATTCGTGAAGCCGGGGCGGAAACCCTGACCTTTGGAGACAGTGACAGCCGATTCGCTCCGGCGGAGCTGGTTATCCACGACCACAGCACCTGGAAGGACCTGCTAACGGGCGGCAGCGTGGGTGCCGCTGAAGCCTATGTCGCAGGTGACTGGTCAACGCCGGACCTGGTGGCCCTGCTGCGGTTCTTTACTCGAAACGTTGATCGGATGAACGCATTCGAGGACCGATTCAGCTGGGTCACCAAGCCGGCGCTAAAGGGCCTGCACTGGCTGAATCGCAATACGAAGGAAGGTTCCCGCAAGAACATCAGCGCCCACTACGATCTCGGTAACGACCTGTTCGAAACCTTCCTTGACCCCACTATGATGTATTCCTCCGCCATCTATCCAGGCCCAGAAGCCACGTTGGAGCAAGCGGCGGTTCACAAACTGGATACCATCTGCCGCAAACTGGACCTGCAACCGGGCGACAAGGTGATCGAAATCGGCACCGGCTGGGGTGGTTTCGCCGTGCATGCGGCCAAACATTATGGCTGTCATGTGACGACCACAACGATATCCGCCGAGCAGCTCGAACTGGCGAGGAAAAAGGTCAGCGACGAGGGCCTGGAAGCGCAGGTCACCCTGCTGTTTGACGACTACCGCGACCTGGAAGGCCAATTCGACAAGCTGGTTTCCATCGAAATGATTGAGGCCGTGGGCCCGCAATTCCTGGACAGCTACTTCTCTCAAATCAGTCGCTTGCTGAAACCGGACGGCCTGGCCCTGGTGCAGGCCATCAATATGCCCGAACAGCGCTACAAACGCGCCCTGAAGAACGTCGATTTCATTCAACGGTTTATTTTCCCAGGCAGTTTCATTCCCTCTTTTGGTGCAATGCTGGACTCCGTCCGCACGGGCTCCGACCTGGTAATGACCCACGCTGAAGATATCGGCTTCCATTACGCCCGCACACTGCGGGACTGGTGCGAGCGCTTCATGGCGAACCGGGATACGCTCGACAGCCTTGGCTACGACAAGGCCTTCCGCCGCCTGTGGCATTTCTACTTCGCCTATTGCGAAGCCGGGTTCAGTGAACGTGCCATTGGGGTTTCCCAGATCCTGTTCGCCAAGCCAGGTAACAAACGTGAGAACATCCTGAGCGTATGATCCGCAACGACACTCTACGCAACGTCCTGAACTTCGCCCTGTTCCAGGCTGGCTGGTTCGTATGCGTGCTCTATCCGGGCCTGCCGGCTGCCGGTTTCGTGGTCTTGCTATTGGTTTTCCATATGCTGTTTGTCAGCCAGCACCGCTCCACCGAACTGCAGTTTATCGGCGCCGGCACGGTTCTGGGCGGTGTACTGGACGGCATCTGGTTCCAGACCGGCATCCTTGATGATGGCACTGGCAGCGTGCAGATCACACCGGTCTGGCTAGTCGGCATCTGGGCCATATTCATGACCACCCTGAGCCATTCCCTGTCATGGATTGGCAGCAAACCCTGGCTGCCCTTTGTGTGCGCCCCCATCGCCGGGCCTTTTGCCTACTGGTCCGCCAGCGCGCTGGGCGCCGTGCAACTTCCGAATCTCACGCTTTCCCTGGCTGCGCTGGCATTGGGCTGGCTGGTTGTGTTCCCGAGCCTTCTCTATCTTCGCAAAGCCCTCTATCCGGAGCTGATACGATGAGAACCAGCGCCCTTTTGCTCGCCTTCGCCCTGCCCCTGTCGGCCGGGGCCGCCGAGATGCGGTTTACCGGCCAGGCGACGCCGTTGAACGGCGACAACCTGCTCTATGAAGAGCGGCATGTGGTAACGGGCAAGTGCACCAATGGCCTTTTCCGACCCGCCTCCCACAACGTGACTTACGTTCGCAGTAACGGTGAGCCATTTGCTGAAAAGACACTGTCTTACGAACAATCGCCGTTGCGTCCAGCGATGACCTTCCGACAGCCGGGTTTCAATGAAGTCATGGCGATCCGAAACCGGGGTGACGCGAAGCTGGAAATCGTGTGGCAGACTCCGGAAGGCGACACGGAGAACTCGACGGTGGAGGTCACCCAGACACTGGTGGCGGATGCGGGCTTCGACAATCTGGTTCGCAACCACTGGCCCGAGGTCACATCCGGCGACCGCATTGAATTCGACTTTCTGGCGCCCACACGGGGCAAAGCCTATGGCTTTGTACTGGAGCCGGCGGAGGACAACCGCATCAACGCCACGCATACGGTGCTGATAGAGCCCTCCAGCACAATCCTGAGCTTTCTGGTCGATCCGATCCTCCTGGGCTATAACGACAACGGCGCGCTGACGGACTACCTTGGGTTGACCAATATCCGCAAGGACAAGGACTCGAACTACACCGCCCATATCCGCTATGCCGTGGACACCGCTCCGGATTGTGAACTGACCCGCTGAATCCGTCCTTGCAGCCAAGGCGGACACACCGACCTGTTGTGGTAGACTTGCGATTTCCTGACACACCCTGACAATCGCTAAAACAGCAAAACTGCATAACTGAGGGTTTCCGCCGATGATGTTTGTCTCATTCAACGTCAACAGTATCCGCACGCGGCTGCACCAGCTTGAGGCCGTGATTGATAGCCTGAACCCGGATTTTATCGGCCTGCAGGAAACCAAGGTGACCGACGAGGAATTCCCGGAGGACGCCATTCGCGAACTCGGCTACCACGTTCACTTCCATGGCCAGAAGACTCATTACGGCGTTGCGCTTCTTTCCCGCCAGGCGCCGGACAGCGTCCAGAAAGGCTATCCGTGGGACGGAGAGGACTCCCAACGCAGGCTGATTACCGGCCATTTCACGGTGAATGGCCGCAAACTTACAGTGATCAACGGTTATTTTCCCCAGGGCGAAAGCCGAGACCACCCGGTAAAGTTTCCCGCCAAGGAAAAATTCTACGCGGACCTGATGCACTACCTGGACGACCTGAAAGCCGCCAACGGTGAGATTGTGGTGATGGGCGATATGAACATCTCCCCCACGGACCAGGACATCGGCATCGGTGCCGACAACGCCAAGCGCTGGCTGAGAACCGGCAAATGCAGCTTTCTTCCGGAAGAGCGTGAATGGCTGGGACAGGTCGAAAGCCGTGGTTTCACGGACGTGTTTCGACACCTGCACCCCGAGGAATCTGACACCTTCAGCTGGTTTGATTACCGCAGCAAGGGCTTTGACAGGGACCCACGCCGCGGCCTGAGGATCGACCTGATCATGGCCAGTGACCCGCTTCTACCCAAGGCGGAAGAAGCAGGCGTCAGCTACGATATTCGCGCCATGGAGCGGCCTTCGGACCATTGTCCGGTGTGGGCTCGTTTCTCGCTTTGAACCCACCTCGCCGGGCCGCGACATGAAAAAAATGAAAACCCGCGACCGTATACTTGAGGCCAGCCTGATGCTGTTCAACAGCATCGGCGAGCCCAACGTAACCACCCTGTTGATTTCGGACGAACTGGAGATCAGCCCCGGCAACCTCTATTACCACTTCAAGAGCAAGGGCGATATTGTCGGGGAACTGTTTGCCAGCTATGAACACGAAATGCACGACCTGCTGGCGGTTCCGGAAGACGCGACCATCAGCCTGGACCAGCAGAGTTTTTTCCTGCATCTGTTGTTCGAAACCGTCGCCCGCTACCGATTCCTGTATCAGGATCTGGTGAACGTCCTGTCCCGATACGAGCAGCTTCAAACCCGCTTCCGGCGCATTCTGAAAAAGAAAACCCATGGTTTCAGGGTCATCTGCGAGAGCTTTCGACGCCAGGGCGTCATGGAGATTACCGATGGGGAGCTGGATGCACTCTGCGACCAGTTGACGCTCACCGCCTGCTATTGGAGCAGCTTCGACAGCCTGTCGCATCTGGATGACCGCGACTCCATGGACCCGGGCCGCGGTGTTTACCAGATGATGCACTTGCTATTGCCCTACCTGGGCCCGGATGAAAAAGAACAGATTTACCTGATGAGCCGGGATTACCTCTGACATCAACGGCCGGAAGCGAGCATCATTCCTCTTCGGAGCGGTCCTCGGTCTGCTCCCTGAGGCGTTGGAGTTCCGCTTCCAGGGCCTGAATCCGGCGTTCCATGGCTTCGATTTCGTCCCTACGGTGAATACCCAATCGACGCAACGCGCCGGACACGCGCTCATCAAACATGTTCTCGAGGCGGTCCCAGGTGCCAGTGGCCTTTTCCCGCACATCGTCCACACGGTCTTCCACTGTGCGTACGTGCTTTTCAACCACGCCGCGGGTCTTACTCTCCAACTGCTCGCCTTCCTGAACCAGACGCTCAAAGAAGCGACCAGCGTCCTCCTCGGCCTTGGTGTAGGCACCGAGCCCGGCCAACCAGATCTGCCGCGCAGACCCTTTTATTTTACCCGCCAGCTGCTCGTCGTTTTCCGGCGTGTTTTCATTTTCGTCAGACATGCAAAACCTCGGAGGCGTTGGACTCTCAATGACTCATTATTGTATTACAGCGGGCACTGAATTTCAGTCAACAGGCCAATATCTCTACGTCTGGGTTGAAACCAAATGGCCTGAAAGGCCCACAGCGAGCGACTTTAGTATAAGCACACTTTCAATATGAAAAAATGTGATCAAACGAATCGCTCGCAGGCTTGAAGTGTTCAAAATATGGTCAATACTTCACTGTACCGGTGTCCCCGCTGATGCCGGTTTGTCTGGAAGTCTTTCATGGATACTACTCGCACGCCTCTGCCCGGCCACCAGTGCCGGGCTTTTTTATCTCCTGAATTAAAACTTCCCATGGCCCGGGCTCTGACAGCGGCTATGTCCTGTGGCATTATGCGGAGGCATTTATGTGACCGGCAAAAGGATCGCTTATGGACATCAGACGTATCGACGACACGATTTCAGTCTCGCCCCAGCTAACCGTCGAGGACGTTGGCGAAGCTGCAAAACTCGGCTTCAAAACCCTCGTCGCCAATCGCCCCGATGCCGAAGAGCCCGGCCAGCCGGGCATGGCCGACATTGAGGCCGCAGCCCACGCAAACGGGATGGAGTGGGTGTATCTGCCCGTCGAGTCCGGGAATATCTTTGACAACGACGTTGACCGCTTTGATGCGATGATCCGTCAGGCGGATAAGCCCGTACTTGCTTTCTGCCGCTCCGGAACCCGCTGCACTGTGCTCTGGGCATTGAGTTCGGCACGCACCGAGCCGGCCAGGGACATCGTCAACAAGGCTCGTAACGCTGGTTACGATGTTGGCGGGCTGGCGCCGCGGATGGCCCAGCAGGCAGGAAAACGTTCCTGAGCCACTTTTTCTGACCGGACACCCATCATTTCCAGGATCCAGAACCATGCCGTACAAGGGTACTGCCGATTTTCGCCATGACCATCCCGAAAAAACCGGTGTACTGATCACCAATCTGGGAACACCGGATGCTCCGACCACCTCTGCCCTGCGTCGCTATCTGGGGGAATTTCTCTGGGATCCCAGGGTGGTTGAAGTGTCGCGCCCGCTCTGGTGGCTGATACTCCACGGCATTATCCTGCGACTGCGTCCCAGCCGGTCAGCCAAAGCTTATGCTGGCGTGTGGCAACCGGAAGGGTCGCCGTTGTTGATCCACACAGCCAGGCAAGCCGAAGCGATTCGCAAACAACTGCAGGCGAAACACGGCAACAACCTTCTGGTCGGATTTGCCATGCGATATGGCAACCCGGGAATCCCCAAGGTGCTTGATGAAATGCAGGCGCAGGGGGTTCGCCGGTTGCTGGTATTGCCCCTATATCCCCAGTATTCCGCCTCAACCTCCGCCTCGACGTTCGATGCCATTGCCCATAATTTTACCCGTCGGCGCTGGCTTCCCGATCTGAGGTTTGTGTCCCACTACCCGGACTACCCACCTTACATTGAGGCTATGGCAAGCCATATCCAGGCGCACTGGGACAAGCATGGGCGCCACCAGAAACTGATCCTCTCCTATCACGGAGTTCCCCTGAAGTACCTTGAGCGCGGCGACCCGTACCACTGTGAGTGCCACAAGACTTCCCGCCTGCTGGCAGAACGGCTTGGCCTCGGAAAGGATGAATACCTGACCACCTTCCAGTCACGTTTTGGCCGGGAAGAGTGGCTGCAGCCCTATACCGACGAAACCCTTAAAGCACTGCCCCAAAAAGGCGTAACATCTATAGATGTGTTCTGCCCCGGTTTTTCAGCGGACTGCCTCGAAACCATCGAAGAGATTGACGAGGAAAACCGTGAATACTTCATGGAAGCCGGCGGCGAGGGTTTCAGCTATATTTCGGCCCTCAATGCCACACCGGGACATATCGACGCCCTGACGCAGCTGATTGAAGAAAACCTGCAGGGCTGGCAGGTGCCGCGCAATGAACCCGAAGAACTGGCAGAGAGGGTCAGGCTCGCGGAGGAACAGAGACAGGCCCAGTACCCGGGCCGGGAGCTGTGAGATGAAACTGAACTGTGACTTGGGGGAAAGCTACGGTGCCTGGCGTATGGGCCAGGACGATCAGGTGATGCCCCTTATCGATATGGCCAACGTCGCCTGCGGCTTTCACGCCGGGGACCCTTCGGTCATGCAGAAAACCGTGGCCCTGGCAGCGAAGCACGGAGTAGAGATCGGCGCCCACCCCTCTTATCACGACCTCGCCGGGTTTGGCCGCCGCTCCATCAGCCACAGCCCCGAGGAAATTCACGCCCTGATCCTCTATCAGCTTGGCGCGCTACAGGGACTATGTCGGGCCGAGGGCCTGACACTGTCTTACGTAAAACCCCACGGTGCCCTGAACAACGACATGATGCGGGACATGAGCACCCTGGAAGCCGTTATGGCCGCGATTAGAAGCTATCAGCAGGATTTGCCGCTGATGCTCCCGGTAACGGTCAAACACGAACAACACCGCAAACTGGCAGACTATGTCGGCCTTCCCATCCTACTGGAAGCCTTTGCCGACCGCGCCTACGACGATGAGGGCCAGTTGGTGTCCCGTCGCCTTCCAGGGGCCGTACATCAGTCTGCAGACAAGATCGTCAATCAGGCGGTGTCGTTCGCTAAAAACGGTGGGGTCTACAGTTCATCCGGTAACTGGCTGACATTGCCGGCCGACAGCCTGTGCGTACACGGTGACAATGAGGCAGCACTGAGTGGCATTCGGGCGATTCGCAAAGCATTGGCAACGAACTAGAAGCACTAACGAAACAGTTTGAAAGGATACGGGAAATATCAGGGAAGGAAGAGAAAGTGGCGGTGGGCCAGACCACCAAAAGCACCTGCAAGCACCTGTTTTAAATAGCTTTTTCTCCACTAAGTTATTGAGTCTGCTGAAATCGTTTGTCTGACTTGTAACATCCTGTCGCATGTTTTAGTATTCAATAATATTATTTATGGTAGGTAGGAAGTTGGGTACAGAAACCCAGTTCGAAATCCCAGACCGGGATTCTAACCCCCTACAGGAGAAACAGCATGCCGAAAAAAGCCCGCGAATTGAGCGCCACGGAAGTGAGGCGCCTAACCCATGCAGTGAGCAAAGATGGGAAGCCATATAACGCCCTGCACCCGGTCGGTGGAGTTTCTGGGCTAGTTCTGCAAGTTACCCCTACCGGGGCAAAGTCTTGGATTCTCCGCACTGTGATAGGAACAAAGCGCCGCAATGTCGGCCTTGGTCCCTTCCCTGATGTATCGCTTGCTGAGGCCCGCAGGAAAGCGCAGGAGGTCAAAGACAAGATTGCCGAGGGTATCGACCCGGTAGAAGAACGGAAAGCCGCCAGGCGCTCCCTGATTGCTGCACAACTCAGCACAATGACCTTTGCCCAGGCTATGGCCGATTACATCGATATGAAGGCCAAAGAGTTCAGGAACCCGCGCCAGCGGAAACAGTGGGAGAGCAGCCTCAACACCTACGCTGTGCCTCATATCGGGAATGTGCCAGTAGGAGAAATCGAGCTACCCCATATCAAGGCTGTGCTTGATCCAATCTGGCAAGAAAAGACCGAAACCGCCAACCGCGTCAGGGCCCGTATGGAGAACATTCTGGGCTGGTGTGCCGTTCACGGCTACCGCTCCAACGAGAACCCGGCTAAATGGCAGGGCTATCTGGATGAGGTTTACCCCTCCCCTGAAAAAATCAAAGTTAAAGGCCACCATGCTGCCCTGGCGGTGGATGCCGTGCCGGAATTTATGAAGTCGCTAAAGAAGCGCACAGGCACCGCTGCCAAGGCCCTGGAGTTCCTGATCCTGACCGCCAGCCGGACCAATGAGGTAATCGGCGATAAGCGCATAGGCAAGGCCGGTATTACCTGGCAGGAAATCGACCTCAAGCGGAAAGTTTGGACAGTCCCCGCCGACCGCATGAAGTCCGGCAAGCTGCACCGTGTCCCGCTCACTGATGCCGCCGTGGATCTGCTTAAAGGCATGGGAGAGGGCGCACCGGATCAACTGGTATTCCCAGGCCCGAAAGGTGATATCCCGTCTAACAACTTCCTGTCTGCCGTGCTCAAGCGCATGGATCAGCCGATCACCGCGCACGGCTTCCGCTCCACCTTCAAGGACTGGGCTCGAGAGTACACAGCCTACGCTGACGAGGTTTCAGAGCTGGCCCTGGCACACATCAACAGTGACGCCACCCGCGCCGCCTATGCCCGCTCAGAGCTGATAGACAAGCGCCGGCTATTGATGGCGGATTGGGAAAACTTCTGTATCCACGGTAAAGCCAAGGAGGAAGGTGGCAAGGTTATGGCCATTGGAGGGGGCAAGGCGTGACTAAAGATAACTTCACTGAACAGCATCCACCTCCGGAGCCGCCAGCGCTGAAATCGTTGGACCTTACCGATTCGCATTATCTGCGCCTAAAACGAGAGGTCGATTATGTAAACGAGAATATACCCAAAAGCCTTGGAAGCTATGATCCGGACCTGCACCTGGCTGAACTGGTCAATCTTGAGGTTAAGCTAATCGCGCCGCTTAAAGCTGCTATGTATTGTCAAGATATGGCATACAAGTGGCGCAAAGAGAAAAACCCATACATTGCAGACCTGATAACACTGGCTTGTCAGCATTACGGATTCAGTCCTCCGCCATCTCTAATTATCGTACTGGGCGAGGCTGCAATTATGAGAGTAAATGGAGATCCTGCAGGAACGCCAGACAAGCTGAAAAATGAAAACGCTGAACGGCAAGCCCTAGTCCTTATGGCAAATTTGATCTATGCCGGAGATAGCTTGCTGGTAGCATCCCGTAAAGCCGCTCAATGGCGGCACGACACATTCCCGGAGCTAAAACGTAAAAAGGCCAGCACCTTAGAAGCCTACTACGCCGAAAAGATGCGCCGGGCAGGCGTTGAGCATGAATTATTTTCCAACTGGCGAAAGAACCAAGACCACCGAGACGAGGAACAATTAGACGAACAATGGCAAACAATACGAGAGCTCTTGCAGCCTGCTGACGATGATCTAACAGGAGTCCGCAGACGATAGGCTAAAAATTGCTTATGGAAAGTTCCCCCAAGGTGGAGGGCTATGTCTATTGAATAGAAACCGTCGCAATCAAATGCAAAAGGCGGTTTCCAATGAAAAACGAAAGCAAAGACCTAACAACCCGCTACTTGTCAGACAAGGAGCTGGCAACGCGCTATTCCGTCCACCGCGCAACGCCTTGGCGCTGGGTGCAATCTGGCAAACTCCCTGCCCCAATCAAAATCAACGGATGCACCCGCTGGAAGCTTTCTGATATTCAGGAATGGGAAGCAAATCAGGAGGCTGCCGCATGATGCCCCGCTCTCCTGGCGTTTTTACCCGCAACGATGAAAGGCTTTTCGCCCTTTCCAACCTCCACCATATGACCGGCGTACCCGCTCACGAGATCGTTGACGCGATCCTAAAAGAAAAGCTGACCATACACGAGGTAAACGGCTGTAGATGTGTTTTGGAGTCTGAGTTAAAGCGTTACTTGGACGGGAGGACAGCCAATGGTAAATGAAAGGAAAGCCCCCGGCAGCGAGCAACTGACCGAGGGCTTAGAGCAGTACCAACCACCTGAAGTATCGCATGATTCACGTATTTCAGACCACCCTTACGTTATCCGCAAAGAACTCAGTGAATCCCAGCTTTCCGGGCTTGGATGCTACATAGAAAACACGACTATAGGCCCCTTTCAAGGTCCTGCCCTTTTCCGCCCCCTGTTTGATTCTGAAGGACAGCCGGCAGGCTCAGAGCGAATCCTCCCCGAGAAAATAACCTTCCGCCCCGATGATAAGCCCAACGACAAGTTTGTCAGCAAGGGATCAGTCGTATCGGGCACCTTCACCCCTATTGGCTTTTCAAGCCTCGACAGTCTGGAGCGCCTGATTATCTGTAACGGCCTGGCAGAAGGCTGTCGACTTCATGAGGCCCTGATGCTGCCCGTTGCTTGTGGCGTTGGTGATGGAAGCATTGAGAGCATTGCCGCGATGATCTCTCAAAAGCATCCACACTTAAAGCTGGTTGCTGCTGTCGATAATGATGAATCCGGCATCAGGGCTGGCAAGGAATCGGGGCTCAAGTACAGCCACCCCCAAACCGCCAAAGACTGGAGCGACCTCTATCAGCAATCGGGATCAGATGCCGTTCTTGCGGAATACCAGGAAGGACTGAGAGCGCCCGAGGTGGGGCCCTTTGATCTGAGCCGGGCGTCCGTCATGGATCTGCTGGACTCCACACCGCCGGCAAGGGAGTGGCTTGTAAGGGACAGGCTTCCGCTCTGGATTGTCGGGATACTGGCGGCAGCCGGTGGCACTGGTAAGAGTATGGCAACGCTTCAGCTTGCCGTTAGTGTCTGCACCGGGCTGGAATGGCTGGAACACGCCATAGAAACCCAGGGATCAGTGTTGATACTCAGCGCAGAGGATGACCGGGAGGAAGTGCACCGCCGCCTAGCTGCCGTTATAAGCCATTACGCCGAAATGGTAGACCCTACGGACCAGGCAGCATTCCGCCCTTACCTGGACCTCATTAAGAAGCGCCTTTTCATATTCGACCGGGTAGGCGATGACAACCGGCTAACGGCAAAGATTGATCGAGAAACACGCCGCACCGCCCTGGCTCAATCCATCATTGGCGCAGCGAACCAGATCAGTAACTGTGTGCTGATTGTCCTGGATCCGCTGTCACGGTTTGACGGAGGCGACCCCAACGACAACTCAGACGGAACCCGCCTAATCGAGTCTGCCGAGTCCATACGCCGCGAAACCGGCGCCACTGTTCTACTACCCCACCATGTCAGCAAAGCGGGAATAAGGGACTCACAGAGCGGGCAGGAAGCCGTTAGAGGTGCGTCTGGCTTAGTGGATGGTGCCCGATGGGTAGGACTGCTTTCGACCATGAGAGCCGACGATGCCGAGAGCTACGGAATCGACCCCGATGACGCTGGACGTTATGTCAGATTCAGGACGCCAAAGAACAACTACGGGCCACCGTGGGAAGGTGCATGGCTTGAGCGCCGGGCAGGCGGGATCTTGTCTATATCAGACCTGAAGCCCGAGAAGGACGAAAAGCGGGCCCGTAAATCCGAAGTGGAATACCAGGAGCTGGTGCGCCGGATCTCCGAGCTTATCGAGAAGAAAGGCGCCATGCCCAAACGCCGTATAGAGGATGAATACGGAGGCTCCACCAATATCTTGAAAGCAGGACAGAAGAAAGTCAGGAACACCATCACCAGGGCCATAGAGGAAGGCTTGCTGGTTCGCATAAAGCGGTTTGATGGACAGGAGAATATTGGAGTACCCGAGATCAACCAGAATGAGCGGGCAGCATGAGCGGGCAACGGGCAAGCGGGCAGGTTTGGGCATTTGCCCGCCTACCCGCCCTAATCCCTTGCAGGACAAGGCAACCCGGAGGGCAACGGGCACTTTTGCGTTTTGCCCGCCACTCCCTGAAATCCCTTGTAGCACTAGGCCGGGCAACGGGCAACGGGCACCCCCTAAAGGGGGATCGGGCTAATTGCCCGCCCCCAAGGTGCGGCGCCCATGCCGAGACACACTTGGTTGGGGAAGGAATAAGGGGAGGTTCAAAGGTGGGCTTGCGAAACTCCATTTCACAGGGCCCTACCCTCTCAAATGCGGTAGTTGGCGGTTATCCCCACCGACAACAGCCCATACCATACAGTTACTTACTTTCCACATACGCTTATACCTGTCATACTACCTATCATAAACAGCACATTTACACGCAAGTTGCAGGGTGAACATGAGCAGATTGCAGGAACCTCCACAGAAGTTTGCACAAGGCTGGCTTGCCGAGTTGGATGGACGTACCGGCATTGCCCAGGTTATGCGCCAGCGGTATGAGGCGTTCACCAATGATCTAGGCGGAGTCAGCCGGCTCAGCTATGCCCAACGCTCTCTAGTGGAACGCAGTCTCTGGCTTGAGTACTGGCTGGCACAGCAGGAGCAGGCCCTGGCAGCCGGTGCCGAGTTCGATATAGGCAAGTGGACCCAGGCCGCCAACTCCTTACAGGGGATCTTGAGCAAGCTGGGGCTTGAGCGCACCGCCCGAGACGTTCCCGAGCTGCATGAATACTTGGAGTCCAAGGCTAAGGGGAATGCATGAAGGCACTGGAGGCGTTGAGCGATCCCAACCTGTTCGGTGATGTGTTCGGTAGCCCCACCTGGAGCAACTGGCGCACCCTGATAGGCGGTTTCTATGGTGAGCCGGTAGACCATGACGCCTTCCATGCCCTGACCCACCGTGAGCCTCCCTCTGAGCCCGCTGACGAGCTTTGGCTTGCTGTCGGGCGCCGTGGTGGCAAGTCTAACATTGCGGCCTTTCTGGCTGTCTATGAGGCTGTGTTCAACGACCACCGCGAACACCTGGCACCCGGAGAAGTGGCCACCATCATGGTGATTGCTGCCGACCGTAAGCAGGCGCGTACCGTCATGCGTTATATCCGGGGGCTGCTGATAGAGAACCCCATGCTTTCCCGGCTGGTTGTGCGTGATGGCCTGGAGTCCATCGAACTGAGCAACCGCTGCTCCATTGAGGTGATGACCGCCAGCCACCGCTCCACCCGAGGCTATACCGTGGCCGCCGTTATCATGGATGAGATAGCGTTCTGGCACAGTGAAGGCGCTAACCCGGATACTGAGATCATCAACGCTGTACGCCCTTCCCTGACCACGCTGGGGGGCAAGCTGATTGCACTTTCCTCCCCGTATGCCCGCCGTGGCGTTCTGTGGAACAACTACCGCCGATACTTTGGCAAAGCAGGCCGGATTCTCGTTGCCCAGGCCCCAACGCTGGCCATGAACCCGTCACTGAATCCCGCCGTGGTGAAGCAGGCCCGCGAAGAAGATCCGATTGCAGCCGCCGCCGAGTATGACGCGCAATTCAGGACAGACATTGAAACCTTCGTATCGCTGGAGGCCCTGGAGGCTTGTGTGCGCCTTGGACATCCCGAGCTGCCCTACTCCACTCAACAGCATTACTCCGCCTTCGTAGACCCGTCTGGCGGCGCCGTGGACAGCTTCACTCTCTGCATTGTTCACATGGAAGGCCGGGAAGTCGTTGTTGATCTGGCCAGAGCCGTGAAACCGCCCTTCAGCCCCGAGAACGTAGTGCAGGAATTTGCCGACATGCTGAAGGAATACCGCGTTCGATCAGTGCGGGGCGATAACTACGCCGGGGAATGGCCAAAGGAGCAGTTCAAGAAACGGGGAATCCAGTATTTCCGCTCTGAGAAACCCAAATCCGGGCTTTACCAGGATCTGCTGCCACTCATTAACAGCGGACGCATCGAGATTCCCAACACCCCCCAACTGATTAACGAATTGAACGGACTGGAACGGCGCACAACCCGAGGTGGTCGAGACAGCATTGACCATGCGCCTGGCGCACACGATGACCTGGCTAACGCCGTGGCCGGGGCTGCCGTTCATGCAGCTCAGAGGGAAAGGTGTGCAACGTCAATCGATCTGAAGGTTATTTATTAGGAGCACACCATGCCAACCGAAGTCACCTCACTACTCATCAAAGTAGAAACTGATGGCACCGTAAGGGCTGCCGAGGATCTCAACAGGCTGACCAAGCGGGGCGGTAAAGCTGAAGTTCAGACTAAATCCCTGGCCAGAGCCACCACCCAAACCTCCCGATCATTCCGGCTTATGAGAGGCGCAACGCAGCAAGTGGGCTTTCAGGTGCAGGATATGGCTGTTCAGCTCGCATCCGGCACCAGCTTTATGCAGGCGTTTGGTCAGCAGGGCTCACAGCTTGCCGGTATCTTTGGCCCAGGTGGTGCCGTTATCGGCGCCCTAATCGCCGTGGGTTCGGCTCTCGGGGCTTATGTCATGCGAGGCGAAAAGGCCAGCGAGGAAACCGCGACCCTTTCCGAGCGCATTCGGGAATTAGACCTGGCTTACAAGGACCTGACCGCCACACAGAAAGTGGCCCTGCAACTGGACTTTGCAAAGAGTGAGAAGGAACGGCAGGAGGTTATCTCGGAGACGGAAACCAGAATACGCCGCCTGCAATCGACCATAAACGCCTTTAACACAGCACAAAGCGGGCAGGCTGGCAGTGAGCGCTTCCAAGGTCTGATCAAGGCTGAAACCGTGGAGGATGCCCGAGACGAAATTATCATGCTCGAGGCAGAGCTCGACACCCTGGAACAGGAGAGCTCCGCCGCCAGACAGAGCCTGGATGAACTGGTTTATGGCTTCACCACGGCAACCCAGGCCGCTCAAGAACAGCGCAACGAGCTGGAAACACTGATTACCGCCCTGGAGCGGCAAGCCGAAACCCTTGGGTTCACCCGCACTGAGCTAGCCATGTATGAGGCCGACCGCTTGGGAGCTACTGAAGCCGACAAACGCGCAATTGAAGTAGCCCTTGAACAGATCGCCGTCTATGAGCGCCAAGAGAAGGCCCGTAAAGCCATGCTTGCCTCAACCAAGATCACAGAGGCAGATGACCCACTTTTGCAGCGTATCGAGGCTCAGAGGCGCGGAGAGGAAACCATCACCGAGATTGTGCAGCAGGAAGAACAAGCAAGGCTCAATATTCGCCAGACCATGAATCAGCAAGTACTGAGCACTGCCGCAACCACTGCCAGTAGCCTGGCGAGTCTCATCGAGGACTCACAAGGTAAGCAGTCAGCCGCTTACAAGGCCGCGTTTTTGGCTCAACAGGGCTTAGCTGCCGCTCAGACCATCATGAACACCGAGCTTGCTGCAACGACCGCGCTTGCACCACCGCCTCTCGGCCTTGGCCCCGTGGCCGGCCTTGGCTACGCGCAAATGATTCGTGGTATGGGCTACGCCTCTGCCAGCCTAATCGCAGCGCAAACCGTGGGCGAACTAGCGGCCATTAGCGGTCGAGCCCTTGGCGGTCAAACCCGACCCGGTGAAACCTATCTAGTGGGGGAGCGCGGCCCGGAATTGCTCACCATGGGCAACCAGGGCGGCAACGTGATCCCGAACAGTCGGATGAACAGCGATAACCGGGTTGAAGTGACCCAGGTATTCCAGATAAGCGCAGGCGTAGCCGGCACTGTGCGGTCTGAAATCGCAAAGTCCCTGCCGGCCCTCAAGCAAATGACCCAGCAGGGCGTACTGGAAGCAATCAACAACGGCGGACCTTTGGCGAGAGCCACCGGACGCCGCAGCTAGTGCAACACAACCAACCAAAGGTAAACGATCATGGTATTAACAACCGACCATCAAGACCTACAACAGAAGTCCCAGGAATCACAGGGCGAGGGCTTCAACTCGCCTGCATTGGGCGGAGCTCAGCCTGTCCCACCGGTTGACCGTAACCCTGGACGCCCTGACATTCTTCACGCTGGCCGCGCCTGGCACGCTGGCGCTTCCCGAGAATTTCCTGCTGAACCGTTCTTCACCAAAGCCGGCATTGCTCACAACTCGGTATCAGAAGCCATTGATTCACTGGAGCACCTCTCCAAAACACGCGACCCCCGAATGACCGAGGCCGCCCACCAGGATCAAGTGAACAAACAGGCCGAGAAAGCCGCCCGCCAGATCGAGGCCAAGAGAGACGCTGTATTCAATGAGTTCTTCATGGGCGCCGAGAAGGCAGAGGAACACATACTTGAACGGCTTGGACTCTCAGAGGAAGGGCGTTATGCCACAGAGATCCGTAACCGGCTGATGGGTATGAAAGAGGGCGATCGCCAGAAAGCCATTTCAGAGGCGCTCATGGGCAAGGACGTTGCAGTACTGGCCGCTGTGCTTCACGCGCCTCCCTTTCTCTCCGGAATGAGCAACGAGCAGAAGTTCCAACTTCGGGAGCGGTATATGCAACTGAATGCAGAGCCGGCTTACAAGATGCTGAAACAGATGCGCGAATCAGCCAGCCGAGTGCATGACGCTTACCGCACAGCCTCCGATTACATCAGCAAAACCTACACTACCAGCAAGCACGAACCGCAGACGAAGAAGGCACAGGAAGCCTCAACGCGGTTTAACGATGTATTGGCGAACCTTTAAAGAACAGCGGGCAGCGACGCCACCCTGCCCCAACGATCCCCGCCCGGTCTGGACAGCCGGCTTAACCCTCGCAGTCTCCTATCTCAACAGCTCAAGGATGAGCCCCGCCTGAAATTATTTGTGAATCACCTTGACGCATTGCGAGAAGCGGCCTAATGTGTTCTTGTATTACGCGAACACACAAAGGAAAAGCAGTATGCCTGAATTGGTACATATCAGTGCCCGTATAGAAGCCGAGACACGGCAGAAGCTGGATGAGCTGGCAAAGCAGAGACGAATGAAAACGGGTGAGGATGTGCGCCTTGCTGACCTGATAAGGGAGGCACTTCAGGAATACACGGATCGCCACAAGGCGTAAAAGAGGCCCCGGATCTGCTGTAACAGACCCAGGGCGACACATCGGCAACCACTGTTAGGAGAAAGCCGACATGCAAGACAATGATACCAGAACCCTTACCCGCCCCGCTGCGGAAGTCCTTCAGAATCGTAATCATCTTTTTGATGCAGAGATATTCCTCAGACAACTGATGAGAGACGATCTATATAAGTTGGAAACAACAGAGGTGATGCTGCTAGCTCAGACGCTGGCCAAACAAGCAGAGCAAAAGCTGCACGAGGTTTGCGAATGGCTTGAAAAGTTGCAGAGCCAGGCAGAAAAGCTGGAGGCCACACAATGAGAGACTGCGTCGTAACCCTAGACCCGTATACCAAGGAGGTCGCTATTCTGACAGACGACAAGGTATACGTTTGCAGCTATCGAGAAGCAATCGAAAACCCGAGATTCTCCGTTTTCCTCTTGCCGAAAACGAAAGAATTAATCGCTCTCAATTTGGAGGCGGCACAATGAGCTTCCTCATGCTATGGATAGACAACCCTTCAGCTTTCAGGCGAAAGAATTTAGCGCCGGCGATGGCGGGGATACTCCGTGAAGTGGCTGAAAGTATGGATATGGGCGAAATGCCCGAACATGAAGGTTGGCAAATTGATGACGTCAACGGCAAACCAGTGGGCAAAGCGTTCTACCACCCGGAGAAGCGCGACAGGATCCACGCCGTAAAGTAGTCACCTCGGTCCCCGGCGATTATGCCGGGGCTTTTCTGTCTTATTGTTTAGTGCCGAAGCATTTCAGGACAACTTGCCGGTAAAGGGAGAAGCGTCAAGCATCAGGCTCCGTATTGGCCGAAAACGACCAAGCCAAGGCAATAACCCAACCAATCAGCGACCAGCCCAGCAAAATATTAATCACCGCTATCGGAGCCATGTTCCGATGAGTGCGCTTGACTGCTATTAAGGTGGGCAAGAAATAGAGCAGCCCAATTACCAGGAACGCTACCATCAAAAGCAAAAAATCCATATCGCTCTCCCTCGGCAGCTACGAACTAGTCGCGCATTGAGTCTGCCTTAGATAATAGAGTAGCAGCAATTTTTGTCCGACCGGGGATAGTCAGTTTAGGGGCATGCTTGGAGGCGGCAAACGTCAAAACCACTATTTATTTAATGATAGGTAGCAAGGAAGGTGAATTATTTTTTGTGAGGTAAGTGCTTGATATATATGGAGTAGTGGCGGTGGGCCAGGGATTCGAACCCCGGGAAGGCTACTAACCTTCGGCGGTTTTCAAGACCGCTGCATTCAGCCGCTCTGCCAGCCCACCGTTTTCTCCACAGCCGTCATTGCGACAGCGGGGAGCATGATACCGGAATCACCTGCTCTGTCAACGCCCTGCAAAAATTCCGAGCAGGAATTGGTACCCCACAAGGGGTATAAATTGAAGTTAATGGAAATCAGAGGGAATCTTTACCTCTCATTAGAGTCAGAAACGATTGAAAGTTAGGAATTCGCCATTATGATGGAGTAAGAACTGGGATGCGGAGCATCATGCATTTCCGCGCCACACTAGCCGTTTAAATATGGCTGTTTAAAACCGGAGAAGATTCAGAATGGAAAACAGACAGTATAACGCTCAGCAAAATCGAGGCCTCACGGTTAATCGTGGCTCTGGCACAGCCGCCATCAGCCCTGAAGCGTCGAAAGTTCTGCGCAACACTTATAGCCTGCTCGCTATGACCTTGCTGTTCAGTGCCGTGATGGCTGGCGTTTCCATGTCTATCGGACTGGGACAAGGTGCAGGCCTTATCTGTATGCTGGGAGCTCTTGCCCTGGTGTGGCTGGTCCTGCCAAGAACCGCTAACAGTTCTGCCGGTATTGGTGTGGTATTCGCGTTCACAGGCCTTCTCGGTCTCGCGCTTGGACCTACCCTGACCTACTATCTGGCCATGTCCAATGGCGGTCAAATCGTAATGCAAGCACTGGGCGGAACCGCGGTTGTGTTCTTTGCCCTCTCAGGCTATGTCCTGACCACCAAGAAAGACTTCAGCTTCATGCGCGGCATACTGATCGCCGGCCTGGTTGTCGTGCTTGTAGCATTGGTTGGTTCGCTGGTCGCTGGCATGTTCGGTGTTGATATCAGCACTTTCAGCCTTGCTATCAGTGCGGCCATCGTGTTCCTGATGTCTGGCTTCATCCTGTATGACACAAGTCGGATTGTGAACGGTGGCGAGACCAACTATCTCATGGCGACAACGGGGCTTTACCTGAATATCTACAACCTGTTTGTGAGCCTGCTTCACCTCATTGGCGCATTTTCCAACGAATGAGCAGCAGCTTGCCAGAACAGACAAAAACCCCGGCACCTGCCGGGGTTTTTACGTTGGTGATTACCGGAGCGCCCTACTCGTCTCAGGCCCCGCAAACAGCCCTTCACTTTGCTCGTGCTGCGTTGGCAGCCAATAAGCGCATTGATCGGATATTCCTCTATGGCGATGGTGTTCATCTGGCGTCCAGCCTCTGCGTGCCGCCATCCGACGAACTGAACCTCTCTGAAGCTTGGGCTGCTTTCCTTAACGAGAACAACATTCCCGGGGTTGCCTGTATTGCCTCTGCTCTCCGGCGAGGCCTTGTCAACGGGCCCGAAAAACAGCGCTATGAACTGCCCGCTTCCAACCTGCGGCCACCCTTTGAAATAGCCGGGCTGGGCGAGTGGGTAGACAGCGCAGCTTCTGAATCCCGCGTCCTATACTTCCATCAGGGAGGCTGACGATGAGCACGCTGATCATTATTGACCAGTCACCCTACGGCTCCTGGAAAGGCCGGGAAGCGCTGGACATGGCCTTCTCCCTTGCTGCGTTTGATCAACCCGTGTCTCTGCTTTTCTGCGGTGTCGGGGTGAACTGGCTGCGCAAAGGACAGGATCCCGCGACGATTCAGCAAAAATCCATTGAACGGAATCTGTCTGCAGCGCCGATTTTCGGGGTTGAGGCCCTGCTTGCGGACAGCGTTGCCTGCGACCAGTATGGTCTTACCAAAACCGACCTGCTCGACCATGTCTCCATCATGGACTTTAGCCCGGAACTGACCGACCGATTTGATCACGTAGCGTTTGCAGGCTAGGAACTGAATCAATGAACACATATAAAACCCTGCACATCCTCAACAAGACACCGGATCACAGCCGCTCCAGACTTTGTTTCTCGGCTTTCGGGCCAGGGGACGGATTGCTGCTGACGGAGGATGGCGTTCTGACAGTTACCCAAAGCTTGGGGATAGAGAGTGACCGATGTTTTGCGCTGGCACCGGACCTTGAAGCACGCGGGCTTTCATCACAGATCAGCAGCGATCAAATAGTGTCATTTGAAGATATGGTAAATCTGACCGCCTCTGCTGAAAATGTCATTTGCTGGTGACCCCATGACAGACACCGCTATGCCGAAACGAAACAACGAAGGTTTTCTGGAAAGCGCAGAAGACTGGAGCCCGAAGGTTGCTGAAGCGATTGCGTGTGAGGATGGCATTGACCTTTCCGAAAATCACTGGGAAATCATCGAATTCCTGAGAAAATTTTACAAACAACATGAAATATCACCACCTTCAAACAGGTTGTTTGTAAAAGCGGTCAAGGAGGCGTTTGACGAGGAAAAAGGCAATAGCATTTACCTGATGCAGCTATTTCCCGGCACACCGGCCAAAACGGCCTGCCGCATAGCCGGCCTGCCAAGGCCGACGAACTGTCTATGAATCCTTTCGGGGCTTTCTACCAGGGTCAGACACCTCACCCAGAAAACTACTGAGGCCATTCTCGAACAGTCCTGAACCGAACCGAAGGAACTGGCGTGTAGACTCTTTCGCCGTGCTCTCCGGCAATTCCCGAAGGGTTTCTTCCACACCTTCCCGTACACCCTGCCTGACCCTGGGCTCTATCTCCCGCGACGCATCAATCAGCTCTGCCACCTTGCGATCAAGATGTGGTCGCACAATACCGAACCAGAAGCCTGCCAGCACCGAAAGTACAACGCATCCTGTTACCAGGGCCTGTATCGCGATTGCCCATCCAAAATCCATATTGCCCTCCTGTCAGCTCATTGCGCAAGGAACCGTGTCCCAGACGCCTAGCTCAATACGTTGCTCATGATCAAAAACTGAAGCGCACCCGCCAGGGAACCCAATATTCCCCCAACCAGCATGAGTTGAATCTCTTCCTCTCGAAATGCCGGCCGCAGGATATCCTGAAACTCTGCCGGCGCCAGCGACTTCATCTGCCCGGCCAGCACCCCGGCCACCACCGGTGCCCGTTCGCGGTTGAACGCTGGGTCCCCGAAGACATCACTGGTGGCCAGCACCGCCTTATGGTTCATGGCTTTTTTAAGTTCGGTGTACCCCGTCATACCAACAGTAACTTGGGCGCCGAGCTTCATGACCATCGAGTTGTCCAGCAGTGGCCTCAAATGCTTCTGGATAATCGCCCGTGTACGGTCCCCACGGTTGCCGTTGATCATGGCGTCAGCGACTTTCTCAACGGTGATGAGCTCCTCCGCCACCAACCTGGCCCACACGTCGCTGATCTCCGGCTGGCGTTGCAGGAACAGGCCCTGCAACCGCCAGAACAGGAAGCGCCGGGGTTTGAGCGGGCGGAAAATGAGGTTGATGGCAATCCAGTTGGTCAGGAACCCCACTGCAAAGCCACCGACCGGCAACAGCCATGGCTCGGGATAACGGACCCAGGCAGGGGCCAGTAAAGCGCCCAGCAGGCCGCCAATGATCGCACCTCGATTGATAACCGACCGCAGTTCCACCGAGCCCGCTTCCCTGAAAATCCGGTTCATCAGGTCCGGATGCGTTTTCAGCTCCCGGCTCAGCAATGCCTTCAGGTCGACGAGGTCATTGAGATCATCCCCGAAGTCCTCCACCAGGGATTCTATTCTCGACGGTAGTTGTTCCCGACCCCACCGATAAATGCGGCTCTTCATGAACAGAGGGAGGTTGTCCCAAAGCACTGGTTGGATTTCATACATCACTTCATCAATGTATTCGTCCATGCGGGGGTTTACCTGGGAAATCACCTGCTCAACGATTCGTTGTGGCTCCAGCTGCTGATAGACGGCGTTCAGATCACCAAACTGCTGCAGCGTGCGGTCAATACAGATATGGGCCATCTTCTCGGCCTTGCGGGGAATCACTCCCTGCCAGCCAATAACGCCGATACCCACAAACTGGATGGGATTGAATGACATCTGAATCGCCAGCCAATTGGTAAACCAGCCGACAACAGCTGCCGTGAGTGGCACAGAGAACAGTGCTACATCAACCAAGACAAACCCCAGTGTGTGATTGGCGGGCACGGTGATGAGGACGCGCCGTAATGTTGTATGACGGGTATCTTACCCATCGTTCGATTCAGATTATGGAACTGATAATGAAGTAAATCGAATTACTCGACATTGGCCGTGCCGCCACAGCAACGACGATAGCGCGGCACGCATAGTACTGACAAATAGTACTGACAAACAGGAGCTTACAAACAGGGACTGACAAACACCTGCAACAAAAACAAAAAAGCCGGCATTGGCCGGCTTCATGTCATACTTTTAGAATCTGCTTTATCTTACTGATAATAAGCATTTTCCGTGTAGGTATGATCGGTAACGTCGCGGACAGCCGTTATCTCCGGAACACGCTCTTTCAGCGTCGATTCAACACCCTGCTTCAGTGTGAGACTCACCGCGCTGCAGCCCTGGCAACCCCCGCCAAACCGCAGGACGGCAATGGATTCCTCGGCCACTTCAACCAGGGACACTTCGCCACCGTGAGCCGCAAGGTTGGGGTTGATTTCCGACGCCAGGATATACTGGATGCGGTCAGGCAACGGCGCGTTCTCATCAACGCTGGGCACCTTGGCGTTAGGCGCTTTGATGGTCAACTGCCCGCCCATCTGGTCCTTGGAGTAGTCCACAAAGGCTTCTTCCAGGAACGGCACCGAATTATGATCGAGAAACAGCGTGAACTTGCCCAGATCAACCTGCTCGTCCGTCGGAACGATTTCGTTCGGCGGGCAGTAGGCAAGACAGGTCTCGGCGTTCTTGGTGCCGGGCTGGGTTACAAAAATACGGACACCCATGCCCTCCACATCCTGTTTTTCAATAAGTTGTGCAAGGTAATCCCGAGCGGGATCTGTCACCGTAACCAATGCCATAGTTGCAACCCGTTTGAAAGTGTTCCCTTATTTTAAGTGAGATCGCTGCAACATGAAAGACCAAGTAAAATAGTCAGACTTTAAGTGGTCCATTGATTAACATCATCCAGCCGTGGGACGACAACCGCCATTTTTGCTATGATCGCGCGCCATTGAGACAAAAACGACTTCCGGAAGTAATTGATATGACCGATCGCAACTCTCGCCTGGACCGCCTGGAACAGCTTGGAAACGCCCTGAAAGAACGCATCATCATTCTCGATGGTGGCATGGGCACCATGATCCAGAACCTGAAACTGGACGAGGCAGCGTTCCGTGGCGACCGGTTTGCCGATTATGACCGTGAGGTTCAGGGCAATAATGACCTGCTGAACCTGACCCAGCCCGCCCTGCTCCGCAATATACACGCGGACTATCTTGAGGCCGGCGCTGACATCATAGAAACCAACACCTTCAATTCCACCCAGCTGTCGCAGGCCGACTATGGTCTCGAATCGATTGCGAAGGAATTGAATGTTGAAGCCGCAAAACTGGCGCGCCAGATTGCGGACGAATTCACCGCCCGCAACCCGGAAAAGCCGCGTTTCGTGGCGGGTGCGGTTGGCCCGACATCACGCACTGCCTCCATTTCACCGGATGTTAACAACCCGGGGTATCGCAATGTCGATTTCCAGACCCTGGTGGACAACTATTACGAAGCGGTGGAAGGCCTCGTTCAAGGCGGCAGCGACCTGATCCTGATCGAAACCATCTTCGATACGTTGAACGCCAAAGCCGCGATCTACGCCACCCAACAGTACTTCATCGACAGTGGCATCGAGTTGCCAATCATGATTTCCGGCACCATTACCGATGCATCCGGCCGCACCCTTTCGGGCCAGACTACCGAGGCGTTCTGGAACTCCGTGTCCTCCGCCAGGCCTGTTTCGGTCGGTCTGAACTGCGCCCTCGGTGCTGACGCCCTACGCCCCTATGTGGAAGAGTTGGCTAATAAATCAACGACCTACGTCAGCGCCCACCCCAATGCCGGGCTGCCGAACGAATTCGGCGAGTATGACCAGACGCCGGAAGAAATGGCGGAGATTATTGAAGGCTTTGCCCGTGACGGGTTTCTGAACATCATTGGTGGTTGCTGTGGCTCACGCCCCGACCATATCGAAGCCATTGCGGATGCGGTTTCCAAGTACCCGCCCAGAAAAATACCAGATCAGAAACCCGCTCTGCGGCTGTCCGGTCTTGAACCATTTACGGGAGACGAAAACACTCTGTTCATCAACGTGGGTGAGCGCACCAACGTGACGGGGTCCAAGCGGTTCCTGCGGTTGATCAAGGAAGAGCAGTACGAAGAGGCCCTCAGTGTCGCCCGCGATCAGGTGGAAAACGGTGCCCAGATCATCGATATCAACATGGACGAGGGCATGCTGGATTCGAAGGACGTCATGGTGACGTTCCTCAATCTGGTAGCGTCGGAACCCGATATCTCCCGCGTTCCGATCATGATCGATTCCTCCAAATGGGAGGTAATCGAAGCCGGCCTGCGCTGCATACAGGGCAAGGCGGTGGTGAACTCCATCAGCCTGAAGGAAGGCGAGGAGGAGTTCCTCAAGCGCGCCCGTGACTGCATGCGCTACGGTGCGGCTGTTGTGGTCATGGCCTTCGATGAGGACGGCCAGGCGGATACCTTCGAACGCAAGACGGAGATCTGCAAGCGCTCCTACGATCTCCTCGTTGGTATCGGCTTCACTGCCGGCGATATCATTTTCGACCCCAACATCTTCGCCATTGCCACAGGCATCGAGGAACACAACAACTACGCGGTGGATTTCATCAACGCCAGCCGCTGGATTCGCGACAACCTGCCCCACGCGTCCATTTCCGGCGGCGTGAGCAACGTGTCGTTCTCGTTCCGCGGCAACGATGCCGTGCGCGAAGCCATCCACTCCGTATTCCTGTACCACGCCATCAAGGCCGGCATGAATATGGGCATCGTCAACCCCAGCCAACTCGTGATCTACGACGAAATCGATCCAGAGTTGAAGGAGTTGGTTGAAGACGTGGTGCTCAACCGCCGCGACGACGCCACCGACCGCTTGCTGGAAATTGCCGAGCGCTATCGCAGTAAGGGCGGCAAGACCCAGGAAGAAGATCTGGCCTGGCGCGAGTGGCCGGTTGAGAAGCGAGTGGAGCACGCCCTCGTCAAGGGCATCACCAACTACATCATTGAAGACACGGAAGCCTGTCGGCAGCGTGCCGAACGCCCGATCGAAGTCATTGAAGGCCCTCTGATGGACGGGATGGGCGTGGTTGGCGACCTCTTTGGTGACGGCAAGATGTTCCTGCCCCAAGTAGTCAAGAGCGCCCGCGTCATGAAGCAGGCGGTGGCCCATCTGATTCCGTATATCGAGGCCGAGAAATCCGAAGGCCAGAAAGCCAAGGGCAAGATCCTGATGGCAACCGTCAAAGGCGACGTACACGATATCGGCAAGAACATCGTGGGCGTGGTGTTGCAGTGCAATAACTATGAGGTTCTCGACCTCGGCGTGATGGTGCCCTGCGACAAGATCCTTGACGTCGCAAAGAAGGAAAACGTCGACATCATCGGCCTCAGTGGCCTGATCACGCCGTCGCTGGATGAAATGGTCCACGTTGCCAAGGAAATGCAGCGGCTGGACTTCAACATCCCGCTGATGATTGGCGGCGCCACCACCTCCAAGGCTCACACTGCGGTAAAGATCGAACCCCAGTACAAGAACGACATCGCCCTGTATGTATCAGACGCTTCGCGCTGCGTGAACGTTGCCTCCCAGTTGCTGAGCAAGACCGCCAAACCCGCATTGGTGGACAGTGCACGCACGGAGTACGACGAAATTCGGGAACGCCGTAAAAACCGCGGGGAACGTACCAAGCTGGTCTCATTGAAGGAGGCCCGAGCCCGCGCCCCGGAAATCCAGTTCGACGACTACCAGCCGCCGAAGCCAGCCTTCACCGGTGTACGGTCCTTTGAAACCTATGATCTGAAGCAACTGGTGGACTACATCGACTGGACGCCCTTCTTTATCTCCTGGGATATGTCCGGCAAGTACCCCGCCATTTTCGATGATCCGAAGCGCGGTGAAGCCGCCAGAACGCTGTTTGAGGACGGTCAAAGAATCCTTCAGCAGATGATCGACGAGAAACGCGTTTCCGCTAAGGCGGCGATCGGCTTCTGGCCTGCCAACCGTCGCGGCGACGATATTGTGCTCTACACCGACGAAACCCGTGAAAAGGAACTCACCACCCTGCACCATCTGCGCCAACAGGATGACAAGGCACCGGGCAAGCCAATGATGACGTTGTCGGATTTTGTAGCGCCGGAAGGTGACGGCCCCGTGGATTACGTGGGCGGCTTTGCTGTAACCACTGGCATCGGCGCGGAAGAGTTTTCGCTGGAATTCAAGGATGGCAACGACGATTACAACGCCATCATGGTCAAGGCCCTGGCCGACCGCCTTGCGGAAGCCTTTGCCGAGCACCTGCACGAACGGGTACGGAAGGAATTCTGGGGTTATGCCGAAGACGAGGCACTCAGGAATGACGACCTGATCCGTGAACGGTACCGGGGCATTCGACCTGCGCCAGGCTATCCTGCCTGCCCGGATCACACGGAAAAGGCCACCCTGTTCGACCTGCTCGACGCACCGGCAAACGCTGGACTGGAACTGACCGAGCACTTTGCCATGTTCCCGACCGCGGCCGTTTCCGGATGGTATTTCTCCCATCCCGAATCAAAGTATTTTGCAGTGGGTAAGATTGGCGTGGATCAGGTTGAAGACTACGCAACACGAAAGGGAATATCCAAGGCCGAAGCAGAGCGATGGCTGGCGCCCAGCCTTGCGTACGACCCGGCGGAATAACCACCGCCGGGATCCGCCTTACACACACCAGCGGAAACCAAGCATGACGGATAAAAACGAAAACGAGCATTCACCCGACAAGTCTGCTGAGCCTGCCAAATCGGCAAAGACAGCAAAAACAGGACCGGGGGTTTTCAAAGTGATGCAGAGCATCCTTGCCGGCGCGCTCGGCGTTCAGTCCGACAAGCGCCGTGAGGAAGATTTCTCAAGCCACAGTCCCTGGCCGTACATCATCGCCGGAATCCTGTTTACGGTCGGCTTCGTTGTTACCCTCGTGGTGGTCGTCAAGCTGGTGCTTGCCGGCCAGTAGCGATTACTGCCCGGATACCCAGACTACGGCGAAGGCAACAACCAGCATTACCAGCAAAACGGCGGCAACGGCGTCGGCCTGACTGTCTGTTCTCGCGGTCTTCTTCATACTCTTTCCTCGCTATGTCGTTATTGTCTGTTTTGTCGCACACGCCTCTTTAAATCTAGGCGGGAAATTGTAATCAGTCCAGCAATATCTGGTTTTCTATATCACCTTAGTCGATAAACATATTTGGAAATAATCATTTTAAGAATAATGGCACGGTGATATTCTCCCACGCAAGAAAAGGCACTAAAGCCGTATTTCCAGCGTTTCAGCAGGACGTTCCACTATGTATGTTTATGACGAACACGACCGGCAGATGGCTGCCGAGCGCGTTGCACAATTCCGTGACCAGACCGAGAGAGCACTGGCTGGCGAGCTGAGCGAAGACGAGTTTCTTCCACTGCGACTTCAGAACGGATTGTATGTACAGCGTCTTGCCCCGATGTTGCGCATCGCGGTGCCGTACGGAATGCTCCGTTCTGCCCAGCTTCGCCGCCTGGCACGCATAACCCGTGACTATGACAAAGGTTATGCGCACTTTACAACCCGCCAGAACGTTCAGCTCAACTGGCCGGAGATCGAAGACGTACCGGATATCCTGGCCGAGTTGGCGGAAGTCGAAATGCACGCCAACCAGACCAGCGGCAACTGCATCCGCAACACCACCACGGATCAGTTTTCCGGTGTGCAGGCGGACGAGATTACCGACCCGCGCCCCTACTGCGAGATCATCCGCCAGTGGTCCACCTTCCACCCGGAATTCGCCTTTTTGCCGCGCAAGTTCAAGGTGGCCGTCAATGCGTCTGAACAGTCCGATCGTGCCGCTATCCAGGTTCATGATATCGGCCTGCAGATGTTGCGTAATGATCAGGGGGAACTCGGTTTCCGTGTCCACGTGGGCGGTGGTCTTGGACGTACGCCGATGGTTGGCCCTGTTATCCGTGACTTCCTGCCGGAACTGGATCTACTCACGTATCTAGAGGCCGTACTGCGCGTCTACAACCGATACGGTCGCCGCGACAACAAGTTCAAGGCCCGTATCAAGATTCTGGTGAAGGCGCTGACGCCCGAAGGATTCGCGGCGAAGGTGGAAGAGGAATGGTCCCACATCAAGGACTCCCCTACGCGTCTCACCCAGGAAGCCATTGAGCAGTTCAAAGGGTATTTCACCGAGCCGGACTACCAGCGGGTTCCGGATGTGAAGGACGCTTTGGCGACCCAACGATTCGAGAACCGCGGGTTTGATCAGTGGATCAGTCACAACGTGGATACCCACAAGAACCCAGGCTACGCCATTGTAACGCTGACCATGAAGAAAACCGGCACGCCGCCGGGCGATGTCAGTGATCGCCAGCTAGAGCAGATTGCCGACCTGGCAGACCGGTACAGCTTCGGCGAAGTACGGGTGACGCATCAGCAGAACGTGGTTCTGGCGGATGTCCGGAAAGATCAACTGTTCGAGCTCTGGCAAGCGATCACACCAATGGACTTTGCCACTGCGAACCTGAATACGCTGACCGATGTTATCTGCTGCCCGGGTGGCGATTACTGCGCCCTGGCGAATGCCAAGTCTATTCCCGTGGCGGAGTCCATTCAGCGCCAGTTCGATGATATGGACTACCTGTACGACATCGGCAACATTGATCTGAACATTTCCGGCTGCATGAACGCCTGCGGTCACCACCACGTGGGCAATATCGGCGTCCTTGGCGTCGACAAGAAGGGGCAGGAGTTCTACCAGATCAGCCTGGGCGGCTCCTCCCATCACGATGCCGCGATTGGCAAGATCCTGGGCCCTTCTTTCGCCCGGGAAGACATGCCGGAAGTGATGCAGAAAATCATTAATGTGTACGTCGATAACCGGACCGAGGAAGAACCTTTCCTGGATACCTATCGCCGTATCGGCATTGAGCCATTCAAGGAGCGGGTTTATGCCTGATGTGATCACCAGTGACGGAAACATCCGTCAGGACGACTGGGTTGTTGTGCCAAGACCTGCAGACGGCGAGTCTCTGGATGTTCCGGAGCAACCTGCCCTGATTCCCGCAGACCTTTGGTTAGCGGGCAAAGAACACTTTGAAGGTCGTGATGATATTGGTGTGTGGCTCGACAGCCATGACGAGCCGGAGACTCTGGCTGGCGTGGTGAACGAGCTGCCAGTTATCGCAGTGAACTTTCCCAAGTTCAGCGATGGCCGCGGTTACAGTATCGCGCGGCTGCTTCGTGAGCGCCTGAGTTACCGGAACGAACTTCGTGCGGTCGGTGATGTGCTTCTTGATCAGTTGCAGTTTATGAAGCGGTGCGGTTTTGATACTTATGTGCTGCGTGCAGATAAGGATATCAACAAGGCAGCTCGTTGCCTGAACTTCTTTACCCAGGGGTATCAGGCTGCGACCGATACGGACGAGCCGTTGTTTCGTCGTCGGGCTTCCTGACTCTAGCCAGGTACCGACTTCAGGAGTACGAAGAGAAGAAGCTTATTGCCCAAAACACGCTCCTTGCGGCACATCCATGTGACGCTTGGGCTCCGCCATCCATGGCTCCGCACAGTTTTGGCAAGCAAGCCTCCTCTCTTCTATGCCAGCCACTCACCCGCTGACTGATAAACGTAGGTCGGATTAGGCGAAGCCGTAATCCGACAACCCCGCACTGACCTCTTTACCTGGAATGATCTAGAACAATCTTCCCGGACGACTCCCCTTTCAGGAACGCCTTCAAAGCGCCATCCAGCTCTCCACGCCCAATATCCCGCGCCGAAGCCTCTGTCTTTTTGCACGCCCAGTCACCGGCAAATTTGTCCCAGACTGACTGTTTGTCCGACAGCGGAATTTCAACCGAATCCACACCCAGCAGGTTGTTGCCCCGCAGGATAAACGGCAGAACGGTGGTTTCCAATTGTGGCCCGGCGACCAGGCCGCAGCAAGAGACGGAGCCGCCTGGGTGGATCTGCTTCAGCAATTCCGCCAGTGGGCCACCGCCGACGGTATCTACAGCATTGGCATAGGCGGGCTTCAGCATTGGCTTCTTTTCGGCTGCCAGAGCTTCGCGTCCGAGCACTTCCGTGGCACCAAGGTTTTTGAGTGCATCGGCGTGGTCTTGTTTGCCACTGATAGCCACTACTTCGAAGCCGAGGCTAGCAAGCAGCTCAACCGCTACGCTGCCGACAGCGCCACTGGCACCACTGACAGCGACTTTGCCCTGCTCGGGCCTGGCACCCATGGTCAACAACTTTTGTACGCACAGTCCCGCCGTCAGGCCGGCTGTGCCGTATATCATGGCGGTTCGGGCGCTCCAACCCTTGGGCATTGCCACACACCACTCGGCCGGTACCCGGATGTATTCGCCGAAGCCACCGTCGGTGTTCATACCGAGGTCATAGCCGGTTACCAGCACCTGGTCACCGGCCGAAAAGGAGCCGGACGAGGCTTCCACCACTTCCCCGGCAGCATCGATACCTGGAGTGTGGGGGAAGTTACGTGTAACGCCCTTGTTGCCGGAGGCGGACAAGGCATCCTTGTAGTTCAGGGACGAATGACTGACTTTAATAAGGACATCGTTTTCGGGCAGATCGGATACGTGCAGCGTTTGCTCAGAACCCGCGAACTCTCCGCCCTGCTCCTGAACGCGCCATGCCTTGAACTCAGTGTTGTTTGTCATGACTCTGTTCCCGTTACTGTAGCTTTACTGAATTTTCTGGTTGCGGAACGCGCCCAGTACCCGCCATACGGTGTGCTCAAGTGCTGCACTGGTGGCCAGGCCAAGCTTTTCCGGCAACGTGCGTTTGCGCTGAAAACCTACAGAGATTACGTCGGCCTTGTCACAGGCTTCAATGAGATATTCGTCGGAGGTCTTGATCTCGTCCACCAGCTTGACCTCCAGGGCGCGGCTGCCAAACCAGATATCGCCATTTGCAACGGCGGCAATATCCAGTTCCGGGCGGCGTTCACCCACGTATTCCTTGAACAACACGTGGGTATCCTCAAGGTCTTCAAGGAATTTGGTTCTTCCTTTATCGGTGTTTTCGCCGAAAACGGTCATGGTGCGCTTGTGTTCACCGGCCGTCAGAATCTCGAAGTCGACGTCGTTCTTCTTGAGCAAACGATGGAAGTTGGGCAATTGGGCTACAACACCAATGGACCCCAGAATCGCAAACGGCGACGCGACAATCCTGTCAGCCACGCACGCCATCATGTAACCACCACTGGCAGCAACCTTATCGACGCAGGCCGTAAGCCGGATACCTTTGGCTCGAATACGGTCCAACTGGGCAGCCGCAAGCCCGTATGAGTGAACCAGGCCACCACCACTTTCAAGGCGTATCACCACTTCATCGCTTTCAGGCTCCGCAACGCTGAGCACTGCTGTGATTGAGCGGCGCAAAGAGTCCGTATCGCTGGCCTTGATATCGCCGTCGAAGTCCAACACGTATACCTTGGGACGGGGTTTTTCCTCAGCATCGCCGGATTTGCGCTTGGCCTTCTCGGCTTTCTGCTTGGCCTTGTCTTCCTTTTTACGGGCTTTTTCGAAAGCCTTGCGTTCCGAATCGCTGCGCAGTTTGGCCTGAAGTGACTCCCTCAGCTTACGGTATTTCTCGTTGAGTTTGCGGACCCGCAGCTCTCCGTCACTCCCCTGATCGTCCTTGTCTTTGTGGGCAGCGGATAAAACCACTGAAACAATGACCAGAAGCGCCACCACAAGGGTGATCGTTTTCGCAATAAACAAACCGAACTCTGTCAGAAATTCCAAGTTGCTTCTCCAGGATTACTCTTGAGCGCTCGATTGTAACCGAGGTGCCCTGAGGTACAAGCCATAGAACCGATAACAAATTAAAACAAGCGTTCGATCGAGCTTGACACCGGTAATGTCTGACCCTAAAGTCGAATGGCTACGTCGGCTCACCCGGGCTTCCATGCAGGCGAAAGGCCAGGAACCAGAAGCCGTCAACACGCCAAGACAACCATCAATAAGGGTAAAATAATGTCTGTAGCTCAGATATTCGAAAAACTCGAACAGAATTTTAACGCGGACGCAGCTGAAGGCCTCGATCTGGTATTCCAGTTCGACATTGAGGACGACAAGACCTATCACCTGGTTATCAAGGATGGCACCTGCAAGATGGCCGAAGGCGCCCATGACGACCCTTCCGTCACCCTGATCATGAACTCCGAAACCCTGCAGGGCATCGTATCTGGCGAAACCGATGGCATGCAGGCATTTATGGCCGGTCAGCTGCGCGCTGAGGGCGACATGATGCTCGCAACCAAACTGGGCGAGCTGTTTAATATGGGCTGATCGCTCTTCGCGCGAATGGCCCTTTGCCTGCCCACAAAAAAACCCTGCACACACGGCAGGGTTTTTTTGTGGGGTTTGAACCGCGCGACGGCTAGAGCCCCACGTCCTCCAATGAGGATTCCGCCAGTTTCAACAAGTCCGCATTGCGATCTTCCCGCCTGCCAACGCTCTCGATGTAATACTCGAGGGACGTTAACGCATCCGCCAGTGCTTCCAGCACCTGAGCCTGAGGCGCCTCCCTGGCGTCCAGTAATCGTTCCTGAATGGATGCTGCCACGCGCTCCAACACCGAGGCCGCTCCGGGATCGTTCAGCATATGGAGCCCACCCCAGATACTGTGCAACGTAGCAGGCAGATTGGCGAGGTGGAGCTTGTCGTAGTCGGACTCGATAAACGCCGTTATGGCGCGTTTTGCGAGGGTCAGTGCACTTTTCGCTTCGTCGGCCACTACATAGGTGGCCTCATGGAGGTAAAGGGATTCTTCACGGGTACGCTGACCACCCGCAAGGGCATCGGTTTCCGATGTAATACCACGGACCACGATTTGCATCACGGCATCCTCGATACCCAATACCGAATCCGCCAACTTGTAGAGCTCATCGTCCGCTGGCAGACGATTCTCTTCCTCCCAGGTGCGCAACTTCGCGGCCTCACCCCGAGCCATAGCTCCTAACTGGTTGAGGTCCAGCATGATCAGCGTGTTGGCAAGGCGCTCCAGGGCGCCTGCAATGGATGACAACTCCGCCAGGTCCGGCTCAATGCCACGCTCAACAATGTCGAGCTTGTCCTTGAGCTGATTCAGTTCGTCCTGCAATGCCGTCGACAACGACTTGAGAACATCGGTGCCCGGGCCATAAAGTCGACGGGCATGGGCATCAAGCATGGAGTCCGGGAATTCCGCAGGCGTCAGTCGATAAGCTGACAGTACAGAGGTCACCTCGGGATTTGCCGATCCACTCCTATAGAGCAGATACACCAGATCACGAATGAGAGAGTCCGGCGCATCCTTGGCCGTGGCCACCTTACCGACGTACACGACTTCCCGGGAATATTTCTCGATACGCATGAACATGCGCTTTCGGGCCTTGCTGAGTCCCATGACACGATCAAGCATGGTATCCGCCACAATGGCAACCAGACACCACATCTGCCCCATGGGCTGCCCCTGGCAAAGCCGAGCAAATCCACGCGCTGCCCGGCCAAAAAGTTTCTTGCTGACCACATCGTTCTTTTCGCGAAGCACACCCAGCAGTGCAACCTGGAACGTCAGCCGCATACGGCGGGCCAATATTTCGTACTCCGTCTCGGTACCATCAAACGCCTGGAGGGAAAGCCCCGAGCAGAAATCCGGCCGCTCCTTGACGTCCACATCGAAGAAACAGGATTCCGGGTAAGGTTTTTCCTTACGGGCTTCGCGCAGATCATTGATAACCGGTAGCAACAACTCCGGATGATCCGCTCGCTGCTGATGATAATATTCAACGTAACGGCGCAGAATGAACAGCGCGCTATTGAGGGTCGTCAGAAGGATATTCTTGTCGTCGTTGGCGCCAACGGGAACATCATTGGCCATACTGACGGCTTCCTGGCACAGGAGGGTGCCAGCACGCAGTTCGACAAGAATGAAAATACCGCGGAGCTGGTTCAGAAAATCCACACAGTTCTGCAGATCCTCACCGCTTTCACGGTTTTCCTGAAAGCGTTCAAGGCTGGACTCTGCCTGTTTGATGGTCTGCTCAATCTCACTTTTGACCAGATCAAATGACTGTGATTTCGTCGCCAGAGACGATTGAACCATAAACGCTTCCTGTAATGTATGCGGAAACTACCGCGCCCTGTTCTTGGAATGTGATCTTGTCGGTTGTTTGAAGAATCACTTTATGAGCCAGATTTACCCTTCCCGGCTAAAATAAAAAGTTCGCGAAAACTCGCGAACTTATCATTACTTATAACACAAAACTCAAGTAGCTCAAGAAAGCAGGAATGTAACAAAACGTACAACGCGACACACAGTTCACACTGCCAAAACAAATCCGGCTCTGCTCTGCTTATTCTTCAGCGGACAGCTTATCCCATACGGTTGCACCAGTCTGTTTTGCCAGCAACGCCATGAACTCGTCGTGGGCGGCACGCTCGTCGTCGCTGGCCCTTGGTACCGGCAATGGGTTGCGATCATCCGCCAGGCGACGGATACCGCCCTCACCACCGGCTTCGTCACCGCCGGCATCCAGGGAAAGTGCAGTTTGACCGCCTGTCAGCAAAAGATAGACGTCGGCAAGGATTTCCGCATCCAGCAATGCGCCGTGCAGTTCACGGTTGCTGTTGTCGATCCCGTAACGCTTGCACAACGCATCCAGATTGTTCTTCTGGCCAGGATGCTTCTTGCGGGCGATGGCGAGGGAGTCCACTACGCCGCAATGCTCCGTCGTTCTGCGAACGGGCTTCAGGCGAGCGAACTCGGAATCCATGAATCCGATATCGAACGCCGCGTTATGGATAACCAGCTCGGCGCCTTTTATAAACTCAAAGAACTCGTCGGCTATTTCGGCGAATTTTGGTTTATCCACCAGAAACTCGTTGGTGATGCCGTGAACCGTTATCGCTTCCGCCTCCACTTCCCTCTCAGGGTTAATGTAGACGTGATAATGCCGACCGGTGATCTGGCGCTCCATCAGCTCAACGCAGCCAATTTCGATAATCCGATGACCTTCCGCCGGGTCGATACCGGTGGTTTCCGTATCCAGTACAATCTGTCTCATGGTTTCCCTATTGGTTACCCCATTGGTCACGCCGTTGTTATCCGGCGTTAGCCAGTTCTTCCACACCACGATTGGCGAGCTCGTCAGCCAACTCGTTGTCGGGATTCCCCGAATGCCCCTTCACCCAGTGCCAATTGACCTTGTGGCGAGCTACCTCGTCGTCTAGCTCCCGCCACAGATCTTCGTTCTTGACCGGTTTTTTCGCGGCTGTTTTCCAACCATTTCGTTTCCAGCCCGTCATCCATTCAGTGATGCCCTTGCGGACATACTGGGAATCGGTATAGAGCTCTACGTCGCAGGCACGCCTGAGTGCCTTCAAACCCTGTATCGCGGCCATCAATTCCATGCGATTGTTGGTGGTATTTGCTTCGCCACCGTGCAACATCTTGTTGGCATCGCCGTACCGCAGAACAACGCCCCAGCCTCCTGGCCCAGGGTTACCCTTGCAGGCCCCGTCGGTATAGAGAACAACCTTGCCGGCCATCAATACTCCTCGATATGCTTGTGTTTCAATATAGCGCACCGACCCTTGTCGGGATGCACCGGGTATCCACGCGATGCCCCCACTGCACCCCTTCCTGGCAGGGCGATGACTTTCTGTCCTTGCCAGGCTGGCCGACGTTGTAATCTGGAATAAACGCGCTTTTTGGCAAGGATACAGTAATAAGCCCCCACCGGCAGGAAACGGTTGCCGCACA
>OJGU01000196.1_pt1 | contig 40452 bp, 31 predicted proteins | sample 1594741 | NCBI WGS metagenome assembly OJGU01 (sample SAMN05416841, study PRJEB24817) | seawater metagenome | isolation source: Sea water | place: Canada:Atlantic | collected 2013-07 | reverse complement strand
ATGAAGCCGACCACGCATCAGCTCGAATTCACCAGCCAGGAGCTTGCCGAGATGCTCTGCGAGTACGAAGACGCGGCACGCATCTTCTCGGGCTGGCCCGTATTTGAGCGCCTGGCGGACCGCCTCGTGGGATTGCACGTTCGCGCTGAATTGCAGCTTGCCGAGGGCGATGCCGCCGCGGCGAGGACCATCGCCCGTATCGATGTGCTGATGTCGGTCCCGTTCCATCAACTGGCGCGAGAAGCGGATCCGCCACGGCGCCGGGAGATGTCGCAGGTATGCAACTCCACCGCAGCGCTGGGACCCATGGAGCGTCTTCTCGTGAACGCGACCCGGGAGGGGTTCCGCAGCGAGGAGAGCTTCTTTCGCGGAGTGGTGCGCTCCGAGGTCGCACGGCTAGGTTCTCACGGAGGAGCAAGAACGGATGTTCTCAGCACCGCGGAGGCTGCGATCGTCGCACGCGTCACGGCAAAGACGATCCGGGCGTGGGTCGCATCCGGGCGGTTGGAACCACTGGGGGGCCGGCCGTATAAGTTCCGAAGAGAGACCGTTGAGACGGCCCGCGATCGGATGCCGTGTGAGCGAAGCGTGGTCGACTACGATGCCCGGGCGGAAGAAATTCTCGGTGGGAAGCGACGCCGATGACCCGCAGCTCGAACAGCGACGGACTCCCACGCGGCCTCTACCTGCGGGGCGCGAAAATCTCGATCTCCTACACCGATGAGCACGGCAAGGCACGAGCCCGAACGAGCGGTTTCGGGCCAGAAGACGCCGACAAGGCCGTCCTTCTTCGCAACGCTATCCTTCGCAAGATCGAAGCGCGGAAGGCTGGTGCGGGACCGGGGACACACGATCGAAACTCGCTGAAGGCCGTCGCCGCGTGGTGGATTGACCTGCGCGAACGCAGAGGTCGGGAGACCTGGAAGGACGACGAAACCAGACTGCGGCTTCATGTGCTGCCCACCCTTGGACACCGCGGTATCGAGTCGATCAGTCCTTCGGATCTCGAAGAGGTCTTTCTCTCGCTGCGGGTAACGCCGCTCGAATCCACCGGAAAACCCCCCGCACCGAAGACGGTTTGGAACACGTACACGGCCCTGAAAGCGCTGTACCGAGACGCCAGAAAGAAAGGCCGTGCGAAGAACGACCCCTGCATCCTCACCGAAGAGGAACTCGGGCCGATAGAAGACGCCGATCCCGACTGGCGCGCGGGCGCAATCTTCTCTCGATCTGAGTGCGCGGCACTGATGTTCGATCCGCGGCTGCCCGATGAGCGCCGGCCGGTCTACGCGACGATGTACCTCACCGGGGTCCGCATCGGCGAACTCTGCGGACTGCGTGTCTCCGACTTCGACCGGAAGCGTCGACCGCTCGCTGCCCTTGGCATCGCGCGGCAATACAGTGGACGCCGCACCAAGACGAGAACGACCAAGGAGATGCCCGTTCACGCCGTGTTGTTCGAGGCGCTGTCTGCATGGCTCGACGAGACTTGGCCTGCGCTGTACGGCCGCAAGCCTGAGCCCGCGGACCTCATCTTCCCCCGTCTTCCAAGCGATGCGCCAAGCAAGAAGGGACCCGTCCGCGACAAGAACTACGAGCGTCGGCGCCGAGACGCAGACCTGAAGACGCTTGGCCTGGCCGCTCGCCGCGGTCACGACTTCCGCGCCAGCTTCATCACGCACGCCCTCGACGACGGCGCGGACCGGGCGGTCTTGGAACGCCTCACGCATCCGTCATCGGCGAAGGGCAGCGCGTTCGAGGGCTACCGACGCTTGCAGTGGGACGAGGCATGCCGGGCCGTGACCTCGCTCGAGGTTGAAGTCCCCGTGGACTCGACCGTCACCCTCGCGGCGGGCGATGACACCGACCCAGGCGACGAAGGCGGGGGCACATCGACACCGTCCTCAGGCCACAGCAGCTCGACACCGACAGGTCAAACCGGGGCCCGCCTCTCGAACCACGACAGTAACCACGACACAAAAAGAAAACCCCTGGAGATTCCAGGGGTTTTGGAGTGGAGGCGCCGGGAGTCGAACCCGGGTCCGGAAGCCCTCAAACAGGACATCTACGTGTGTAGTCATCAGTATTTAACGTTTGAGGTCGAAGCACGCCCGACGACCGGCGATCTTAAACCCGAGCCCCTTGATTTCGCCGCAACGCCGGAACGCTCGTTGCCGCTAGCCCGTGTGTTGACGACCCTTGCCCTACTCAGGCCCCTCAGGAAGGGTCGTGACGCCTAATTAGGCGACAGCGGCCAATTGGCCGTAGTTGCTGTTGTTTGCAACTGTGTTTTCCATTCCGTTTTTGACACGGCGGATTGGCCCCGCGACACGCAGTCTCTGCTCTCGTAAACCCCCGTCGAAACCGTTGCACCCCCAGAGGTGGGGTCCGTGGGTTGGTGTGGGCTCCCAACCGCCGAAGAAGCTCGGCGTCTGGGGCAGGCCACCGGGGAGGTGACCTGCGCACCGCGGCAGTATGTGTCCGCCCCACGGCCCGCGCAACCCCCTGGCACCGGGAAAGGCCCTACGGACTCGTTGCGAGCGGTGGGAAAGGCGCACCCGATGCGGGCCGAGCCGGGGCACCCCGAAGCGAGTCTGGGCAGGGCTCCCACGTTGGCTGACACTACCGGGGATGACCGTGGACGAGGTGATGGCGGAGCTCGAGGCGCTCCGTGATGAGAAGGTCCGCAAGCGCTACGTGAAGAACGGCGCGGGCAAGCACGTGTTCGGGGTCAAGCTCGGCGAGGTCCGGAAGATCGCCAAGCGCATCAAGACGGACCACGCGCTGGCGGTGGGGCTGTGGAAGACGAAGAACGTCGATGCGCGCCTGCTCGCGATCCTGATCCTCGACGTCGACAAGCTGACGAGCAAGCAGCTCGACCGCATGGTCCGCGCCGTGAAGTTTTCACAGGTCGCGATCTGGTTGGCCACCTACGTCACGAAGCACCACACCGACAAGGAGGCGCTGCGGGAGCGGTGGATGCAGGTGGAGCATCCGATGGCCGCGCGGGCAGGTTGGAGCCTGACCGCGACCCGCGTCGAGAAGGATCCGAAGGGTCTGGACCTCGTTGCCCTGCTCGATCGAATCGAGTCGGAGATGGGCGACGCTCCCGAGGTGACGCAGTGGACGATGAACATGTGCTTGGTGCAGATCGGCATCCACCACCGCAAGCACCGCAAGCGGGCGCTGCGGATCGGAGAGGCGCTGGGTGTGTATCGGGAGTACCCGAACGTCAAGGGCTGCACCTCGCCCTTCGCCCCGACGTGGATCGGGGAGATGGTTTCCCGCCAAGGCTGAGCCGGAGTGCGAACCGGCCGGCTTACAGGGCCGGGAAGATCGCGACGAAGAACACGATCAACGCCAGCAGCCCCGCTCCGGAGATCGCGATGCTCGTGCTCACCGGGTGCTTCGAGCGGGACTGCAGCGACACCTTCAGCGCGATGCCGAAGACGATCGGAGCGATCCAAAGCCCGCTCACCGTCACCAACATGGTCTCGGACAAGCTGTTGAAGAACACGAAATACAGCAGCGCCGCCCCCACACCCGCGGCGCCGATGCACAGGTTGGCCACGCGTTCCAGGCCGACGTAGTTCGGCACCGCGAGGTCGGTGCTCGGCTGCGTGGCCAAGGCGCGACCCGGATTGTGAAGCAGGGCTCGCGCGGCCGTGGCGGTCTGGACGCGGCGACCCACGACGGGCTCGAGCATCGCCTCGAGTGCGGCCCTGACCCCAGGAGGCAGGCTCGGGGCGAGCTTCCCGATCTCGACCTTCCCGGTGTTCGTATCGGTGGGCATCTGCTCGGGCCGCACGCCGGTCGCGATCACGAGGGTGGTCATCCCGGCGGCGTACAGGTCGCTGGCCGGCTGCGACTGCCCCATCATCTGCTCCATCGGAAAGTAGCCAAACGTGCCCACGGTGGTGGAGCCCTCCCGCAGGTGGTTTTTGATCGCACCGAAGTCGACCAGGTGCGGGACGCCGGCTGGGTCCAAGATGACGTTGGCCGGCTTGAGGTCGCGGTGAATGACCGGCGGCTGCAGGCTGTGCAAGTACTCGAGCACCGCGAGGAGGTGATCCAGCACGCCGCTGAGCTGCGGGCCGGTCATGACGTGGCCCAACGCGATGTGTTCTTCGAGGGACTGCCCTTCCACCCGGACGTAGACCGAGACCAGGGACGCGTCCTCGAGCTGTCCGAGGGCGGAGACCGGGTGTGCCTGCGCGCCGTCGTGGGCGAACAGCTCGATGTGCCGCGGAATGTTGGGGTGCGTGAGGGAGGCGAGGACTCGCGCTTCCCGCTCGAACAGCTCGAGCGACTTCCAGTCACCCATCCGACCCAGCTTGAGTTGTTTGAGCACGACGGGCGTGCCGTCGGCAGCGGTGGCGGCCCAGGCGTGGCTGAACCCGCCTTCTCCCAATGGGCGGTCGAGGCGGTAGCTTCCGTGCGCGCCTTGGACCTGCAGGTGGGGCTGAAGCTCCAGAACACTCACCGCGACGGAGTGTCTCACTTGCGCCATGCGCTACTTGTGTGGGTCTTAGAAACCTGACATATCCTACCTGTGACTGGTTGGTTGTCCTCGATCGCGCTCCTCACGCCTCTGATGGTCGGCTCGGTCGCACAACCGATCGAGCCCCAACACATCTATGGCGGCGACTTCGTGGACAGCTGTGGCTGGCCCTCGGTCGTCTACCTCTCCAGTGGTGGTGGAGCCTGCACGGGCACCTTGATTCACCCCCAGGTGGTGCTGACTGCGGCGCACTGCGTGACCGATGGAGTCCCCAGCGCGGTGCGCTTTGGCGAGAACGCTCAGACCGCGCAGCAGCTGGTGACCACGAGCACCTGTCGCCAAGGGCCAGGGTGGAACGGGGCCACCGCGCAGGGCCAAGACTACGCGTACTGCCTGCTCGACGCCCCGGTCACCTCGGTTCCGATCATCCCGGTGGTCAATGCGTGTGAAGCCTCGGCGGTCTACCAAGGTGCCCGCATCATGCACGTGGGCTTCGGGCGCGACCAAGACGGCAACAGCGGTCGAAAGAAGATGCTGGAGCTGAGCATCAACAACATCACGAACAACGGCGAGATCATCTCCGGGACGCCCAACGAGATCATCTGCAATGGAGACTCGGGCGGTCCGACGTTCGTCTACCTCGACCCGGCGCAAGGAGGCGATGGCACCTGGCGGGTCGCGGCGATTCACTCGTGGGCCCAGGGCGCCGACCCGGTGGACCCCAACTGCATGAACGCCGCGGGTAGCGTCTTGGCGACCAACGCCATCGACTGGATCGAGGAGGATTCGGGCATCGACATCACGCCGTGCGCGGACGGCAATACGTGGAGTCCGACGGCGCAGTGCGGTGGTGTGCCCACGTCGCCCTGGCTCGGCGACGGCACATACACCACGCAGTGCTCGACGCCCGATGTGGTGCAGTGGGCATCGACCTGTGGCGAAGGCCTCGACGCCACGCCCGACGGTGTCGCGCCGGTGGTCTCGATCGTCACCCCGACGATGGAGCAGGAATTCGACACGGACGGGACGACCCAGGTCGAGGTGCTGGCCGAGGCCTCCGACGAAGGGTGGGGCGTGGCCACCGTGGCGATGACGATTCGGGCGCTCGACTTGGGCGACGAGCAGGTGGATGTTCGCAATGAGTGGCAGGCATGGTCCTGGGACCTGACGCTTCCCAACGGGTCCTACGAGGTCACGCTCGTGGCGACGGACCACGCGGGCAACACGTCGGACATGCAGACGGTGTGTTTCGGCGTCGGTGGTCCCGGATGCGGCCTGGATGGCGGCTCCGAGGGCGGTGGCGACTCGTCCTCGGGAGGCCTCTCCAGTGGGACCGGCGGGGGCTCGGACTCCGAGGGCACCACCTCCGGTACCCCGGGCACGACGTCCGGAGCGAACACGGACCCGGGCGGCGATGCCGAGGGGAGCGGGAGTGGAAGCTCAGCCGGCGCGAGTGAGAACTCGAACTCCGGCGGTTGCCGGGTCGGCGGAGCGCCGAGCGGGGCGGGGCTACTCCTTTTGGGGTTCTTCGGACTTCGGCGTCGGCGGAACTGAGTCGAGCTGTTGTTCGAGCGCGAGAAGCTTGCGTTCCAGCATGCGCTCGTAGGGCACCTCGCCGAGGTGCTTGCGGGCGCGGGCGAGATGACGGCGCGCGGTGTCGGCTTGACCATCACGCGCTTCGGCCAAGGCGAGGCCCCACGCGGCACGAGCCTTTTCGATGTTGTTCGTTTCTGGGTGGTCGAGCGCGGACTCGAGAGCCGCGCGTGCCGCCGGAGTGTCCGATGCGTGGAGATCCGCGATGTTGAGGCCGACGCTGCACGCCAGTCGATTTTTCTCGTTGGTGGTGGTCTTGGTCGCTCGTGAGAACAGAGCCCGGGCCTCTTCGAAGTTGCCGCGAGCCTCGGCGATCCGACCCCGCGCTCGGGCCCGCCAATTCTTCTGGGCCATGACCGAACCGCGCAGGTCCGCGGCCCAACGGTCCGACTGATCCAGCGCCGTCATCGAAGCGTCGAGGTTTCCAAGGTTGAGTTCAACCCAGCCCAGGTTCTCGTAGAGCTGCGAGAGTGCGGCGTCAGCGTGACCATCATGCTCGACGGTGAGAGCGGCGATGGCTCTCTTTCCGTAGTTCCTGGACTCGTCAAGCCGGTCCGCGTAGGCGAGGGCCAAGGCGATGTCGCCCAGGCGTCCCGCGGCGTTGAGGTGGCGGGGCCCAAGCAGCCGCGCGTAGATTTTGTGGGCCTGGAGCTGGTCGGCCACGGCGCCGTCCGTCTCGCCTCGGACCTTTCTCAGGTGCGCCCGAACCGTGTACGCGCGCGCGATCTCGAGGGTTCCCTCCGCCTTCTGCGGTTCGTCGAGGAGAGAGGCAAGAATGGAATCGGCCTCGTCGTGTCGGTCGAGGCGCGTCGCGTATGACGCCATGCGAGCCCGGAGTTCGATGCCGCGGGGGGCTTCGAGGTCTCCGGCCACCTCGAGTCGTTCGAGGAAGGTCTTCGCTTCTGCGTAGGCCTCCTCGAAGCGGGCGGCGTGTTCGAAGATCTCGATTCGCACCTTGAATCCCTGGTCGAGGGCGAAGTCACCACCGGGGAATGTCTTCGCGATCGCGATCGCGGCCCCGGCGAAGAAGAGGGCGTCCTGTGCATCCCTTTGGTGGATGCTTTTCTGCTGCGCCAGTTCGTACAGCGCTCTCACGGTCGCTGCTCTTGCGTTGGCGCGCAGTCCCAGGATGACGGCGTCTTCGAGCATTCCGATTCCTCGGTTGACCTCCCCGATGAAGGTCAGTTGCGATCCCAAGGTCGCTCGAGCGTGGACGCGCAATGGGGGGTAGCCGAGCTCGTCGGCCTCGAGCAAGATCGCCTCCAAGGCCGCTTTCGCTTGGTCGGGGTCGCTGGCCCGGACTGCGTCGTACGGTGCCAACTCGATCTCGAGCTCACGCACCCGTGCACGGGCCTTGGGGTCTTCTGGGGGCGGGTACTCCGCACGGAGCGCTTCGAGGTCGGAGCATCGCCCGAGCGTCGGGAGCTCCTCGAGCGTGGTGGCCGCGCTCAGCGGAGCGTCCGGCTCTGGGCTGAGGAGGTTGTCGAGTCCAGATCCCACGGCATCGAGCCGGGTGTCCAGGCAGTGATAGCGGAGCTCCATGATGGCTTCGCTCTGCGCGTGCCGAACCTTCGCGGCTTCGCACGCATCCTGGCGCGCGGCGATCCACGACTTCGCAAACGCATCGTGCCGAGCCTGGACCGCCTGCACCTGTTGGGGGGGAATCGATGCGGCTTCGAGACTGGTCGCGAGTTGCCCCCGGACCTCGGCATTCCAAACCTCTTCGAGTGCGGTGCTCGCCCCCGCGCACGGCTCGTCGCCACCGCCTGCAACCACCGCCGCGGCCGCCACGACCAACGTGCCTCCGATGGTCAACACGCTCCACTGCCGCCGGCGGGAGGGAGCGAGGGGATCGAGCTCGCGAAGCAGTTCTTCCATCGACGCAAATCGATCGGTGGGCTGCGTCGATAAGCCGCGGGTCACCGCATCGCAGATCCGGCTCGGCACGTCGTGACTCGCCGGCACGGGTCTCAGCTCTCCCGCCTGCACGCTCAGGGAGAACTCGAAGGCGGTTTCCCCTTCGAAGGGGTGCTGGTCGAACAGCGCTTCGTACAGCGACGCGCAAAAGGAGAACTGGTCGCTGCGGGCGTCGGTGGGGGACCCCCGGTGCTGCTCGGGGGCCATGTAGCGCGGCGTTCCAACCCGCGTGGACTTCCGGCGCTCGCCGTCCATCTTCGCGAGGCCGAAGTCGAGCACCGTGACCCGCCCGCCCTCGGTCACCATCACGTTGGCGGGCTTGAAGTCGCGGTGCACCAGTCCTGCGTCGTGCGCCGCCGCCAGGCCGGCACCGGCGTGCATGTAGAGCTGAACAACCTCTGCCCAGGGGGTTTCTGGATGCTCGATGCGCCAGCGCCCGAGCGTCACGCCACGCAGATACTCCATCGCGATGAACAACATGTCACCGGCCGCGCCGACGTCGTAGATGGTGACGACCCCCGGATGCGACAGCTTCGCCATCGCTTTGGCTTCGCGGAAGCGCTCCGTGGTGTCGGCGGTCCCGTAGCCGTCGCCTTGAACCACCTTGAGAGCAATCCGGCGGTCCAGCTTCGGGTCCCACGCCGAGAACACGACACCCATCGCACCGGCGCCGACCCGCTCGATCAAGGTGTACCGGCTGATCTTCGTTCCCGGCTCGAGCTGAGGCGCCTGCGGCCCACTGGCGGCCCCATCGGGCAGCAGCGTCGCGTCCGGATCGGATCCAGACATCGCGGTGGCGTCCTGCGGAAGCTCCGACACGGGGTGCACGCAGTGTACTCCGCGGGAGCTACGGGAGTGAAACCCGCGGGGTGCTAGCCCTGCGGATCACAGCACGGACAGTCTTGGCGGGACCGAACGCTGTCGATGCGTCCCCGGGCGTCGAGCTCGGCGTCACAACAGCGGAAGAACGAGTCGCGAAGCTTGGCGCGGCCTCGCTGAACCCGCGACTTGATCGTCGAGTACGGGAGCTGCAACGCGTCGGCGACATCGGACTGGGCCTCGCCAAGCACGTCGACGCGGTGCACAGCCTCACGGTAGGGCTCGGGGAGCTCGTCGACGGTCACCCGCAGCCAGATACCCAGCAGCGCACGCTGGGCCTCGGACTGGGCTTCGATCGTCAGGCCTTCTGCATCGACGGCAGGGTCCGGGGGAGGGGGCGAGGCGCTGCGCTTTCGGTGTCGATCGATGACTGCGTTCCGAGCGACGGTGCGCACCCAGGGCGCCAGCGGGCGGTCCTCGGCGAGGGCATCTTTGGACGCGACGACCCGCAGCAACACGTCCTGCACGACGTCCTCGACCTCCGCCGCAGGCACCCTGCGCGCGATGTAGCGTCGCAGGTCGCCCGTGATGGAGGTCCAAGGGTGTTGCTCGAGGCTCATGTGCAGCACGTGGGTTCGCAGCAGGGCTCGTCTGCCGCGGCTTCGTTGGTTTCCTCGACCTTCGCCTCGGTCTGGACCGGTCGAGCACTGTCCACATCGGACTCGGTGATCGCAAAGACCTCCCACGCGTGCCCGTCCGGATCTCGCATCCAGATCTTGTCCATCACTGCGTAGCAGCATGTCACGTTGTCCTCCGGTCGAGCCTCGAGACCCGCGCCTCGCACGCGCAACGCGAACGCAGCAACGTCGCTCGGCGCCGGAACCTCGATACCGTAGTGGGCAGGGCTCTGTGGCGCGCGCGCCTGTGGCGTCTCGTTGAGGGTGAAGTTCAATCGGGGCTCGCTGAGCTCAAACTTGGCATATCCCGGCCGCTTCTTGACCGGTGCCAGTCCAAACATGCGTTCGTAGAAGGCGACGGAGAGGTCGAGATTCGAGACGGCCACAGCGACATGGACGCGGGGTTGGCTGAGAGTCATGTCCCCACCTACGAGCGAGGTCCTGCGTGGACGCAGGATTTCTGCTCGGCGGGTGGATCTACGCTTCGGATCGGGGGGCAGCGGCCACGAAGCCGCAGATCATCGCCACCACGAGCGCGATGAGGCCCAGCCCAAGCTCGAGCCACGCGTCCTGGCGGCTGGGCACGGCGAGGGTGTCGAGCAGCACGCCGTGAAGCTGCGCGGGGTCGCCTTGCACTTGGACGAGCGTCGCGAGGATGTCCGGATCGAGAGGCTCGGTCTTGCCGTTGAGACTGGTGGGTTGGGTCCGCACGAACGTCGCCGATGGTGCGACACGAGCGACGACGACGGCGACCCCAGGCTCGATCGGGTTGCCCCCGCTGGGCGCGTCGTCTTCAGCGACGACCGCAGGCGTGCCGACGACCGGCACGAGGACGGCGATCGGTGCCGCGGATTGATCGGGGAGTTCGCCGCGCTCGACGGCGTACTCGTCGAGCGTCCATCCGGAGCGGACGAAGCCGCTGACCCGGGCATAGGGCGGGATCGGTTCTGGGATTCCACCGCTTCGCAGGTCGTAGAACGGAAGGGCACCCGCGGCCGCGGCATCGCTGGCGACATCCATCATGGCGCGGGCGTTGGCGCTGGTCTGGGCGCTGAGTGCCGCGAGTCCCCCAGCCACGACCAGCAACACCACCGACCGTCTCAGGGCGAGCAGCCAGATCAGGGCCACGACAGCTCCCGCCGCGGGGAGCCACCACGCGTCCACCACCGAACCCGGGTCGACCCCGACGGCGACCCAAGCGATCAGGGCCGGGAGCGCCAAGGAGAGCGCCAGCGCGACTCGCATCCGCACGGACGTCGATCCTACCCCGAAACGCACCTGGCCGCGCTCGGGCTGGTACCCTGCGCCGGTGATGCGAGCCGAACGCGGCATCGGGGCACTCACAGCCGTTGGGGCCTTGCTGATTGGGTGTGGCGCGGACCCGGGCCCTCTGGGCTGGATCGACGCTCGCGCGGCGGTCGTACGCTGCACGTCGGCCGGACGCGACCGCATGCCGCCCGTCCTGCTCGACCTTCCCGCGCCCGCGCCTCCGACCGGCCTGTACGCTCGGGTGCTGGACCCGATGGCGCTGGACGACCTCGGGTTTGAGCGCGACTCCGTGGCCTGCGCGATGCTGTTGCCCGCAGAGCCCGACACCGACGCGTCGATCGAGGCCTTGTTCTCCGTTCGCGAAAAGGCGGGGCGCGCAGCCGTTGCGGCCGGTGGGTTCTGTGCCTGCGAAGCAGCCTCACAACTCGATGCGCGGCCATTGCTGCCGCAGTGCTTCGACCGCGCCACACGATCGAACTGCGAGGTTGAGGAGCTCATTCCAGCCGTCGAGGCGGCGCTCGAGCCCGTGTACACCGCCCTCGCAACGAGCAAGCCGCCGTTGGTTCACTGGAGGCTGGTCGGGAAGTTGGACCGCCCCGGATGGTTCGTTCGCCAGCAGTCTCTGCTCGCCGAGCGGCACGATGGCGGGTCGTCGATCTTCGTGAAGGGCCAGGCCGTCCCCAGGCGGGGAAACGGTGCGCTGCTCAAGGGGCTCTTGGAAGAAGAGAACGTCGTCGCGGTCGCCCGTCAGAACAGTGGGCTGGCGGTGCTGGTGGTCCGCGAGATCGGCAAGACGCTGGTGTTGGACCACTTCGCGCACCCGGCCGTCAGCGGGCAGGCGCTGCCGATCCTCCCCTACATCGACAACGCGGCGCTCGGCCGTTACCGCTCCCTCCTCGCCAAGCCAACGCAGACGCGCAAGCTCCGGCTGCAGCCTGGAAAGGGCAACATGCTCGAGGTCGACTTCTCTCACCTCGAGACGTTCGATGCCGCCATCTCGAGCGGGGCCGTGTTGGCTGGACTCAAACCTGCCGGCCCGCGCGTCGTTCCCGATCGTAGCGTGGAGCTGGTCGCCGCCCAGGCACCCTTCGGGAAACAGGGCCAACAGCTCGACGTTCGCATCGAGCTGACCGGTGTGGGGACCCAGTGGGCACAGCTGCTCACGTCCTCGGACTTGCTCCCTGGTCTCGATTCGCTCGAGCTGGCGCCGGTCGAAGCGCTGCCTGAGGCGGGGAGCAAGCTTCCGTTCCTCGTCGCTGGAACCCCGCTGGAGCAGGATGTTGTCTACGGGCTCGAGCAGGTTCCCACGCTGATGGAGACCATCGAGTCCCGCTATCCCGGTGCCGTGGGAGGTACCGGGCGCGCTTGGAGCTTCACCATGCCCCTGTCGGACTTGTCCGAGGTGCTCTCGGAGTCGGCCCGGTTCAAGGGATTGCGCAGTGCCTTCGCGGAGCGCGAGTACGCCGTCGAGGTGACCGTCGCCAGCGAAGGGGATGCCCTCGTGGCGACGATCGCTCCCAAGTAGAGCCGGTCGGCGGTTACGGCAGGATCGCGTCGACGACGTTCACGGGCCGATCGGCGGGACCCATCTTGTAGTCGAGGCCGAAGCCCTGCTGCAGGATAGTGTTGTAGACATCGAGGGCCTCGGCGTTGGCATCGACGATCTCCCCGGAACGCAGCCGGCCGCCGGCGGGCGAGAATGCGTGAAAGATTCCGCTGAGCTCTCGGATGATGTCGTTGTGCCGGCCGTCGCCGGACTCGGTCGAGATCGAGACCAGAGCGTTGTGCAGGATGGACTGCCCGTTGGCGTCGGCGTACGTCGGATCGTCGAGCTTCTTCATGAAGTAGACGAGCTCGCGCATCTTGAGGTGCACGTGCATCCGCAGCTGGAGGTTCTCCGCGTTCTCGTTGAACTGATGCCAGAACTCGTGGCTGCAACCCGCCGAGCCACCGGTCCCGTGGATCGCCTGGTCGTTGAACTGGTGCAGCAACTCGCCCTGGTAGAGATAGTCGCCGGTGAGCCGAATTCGCTCGCCCGCTGCCAGGTAGGTCATCCCACCGAAGCGGACCACGTCGCATTGCACCGCCAGCGCGTAGAGGTCCGACATCAGTCGCCACTCCGAGGTCAGGTCCTCGATCGTGATGTCGATGCCGCTGCCATCGGGGTCGGCCGCACCTTCGTGCGGGAGCGTGGAGGGCTGAGGCTGGGGCGGGAGCTCGCACTCCGGCCCTTCGCCAAAGACGCGTTGCTCGTGCTCCCGGATGTTGTCGAGGTGGTCGGCGATGCGAGCCCGGGACGCCTGCCCCAGGTTGCTCGCATCGCTCATCATGTGTTGGTACTGCGGCAGCACCGAGTCGAGGATGCTGCGCTTCTGTCGCAGTCGCTTCTCCTCGTTCGGGTCGTTGGTGTCCGGAAGACCGCTGCCGAAGATGCGCTCGAACAGCGCGGCCGGGCGCTCGATGGGAAGGTCGGCAGGCGAGCCGTCCTCGTTCCACGAGTGCAGGTACCGACCGGGCCGGCTGCGCCGGAACCAGGTACCGGCAAGAAGCGTCGGAATCACACCGGGAGGCTGTCCGTCGGGATAGACCTGCCGACGGATGACCTGGTCGATCGACGGGCCTCCGGCTTGGACTTCGCCCTCCGAGGGGATCGCGTTGAACGAGGCGGTCGCACCGTCGAAGTGCGCGTTGGCGCCGGGAATATCCCCGCGGACTTGATCGACGCCGCGGACGATCAGCAGGTTGTCGATGACTTCGCTGAGCGGCTCGAGGGGCCCCGCAAACCCTTCGGTCTGCAGCGGTGTCGGGCAGCCGAGCCCGAAGAAGAGGTTGAACGCGCGAGCGGGGGCTTCATCCCCACCACCCCACACGGAGCTGCTCCGCATGGCCCCAAGGAAGGGGAGTCCGATTGCAACGCTGCCGGCGCCCCGCAGGAACGTACGCCGAGGCATGACCTTTCGATACCGCATGTCTACTCCTCCACCCTCACCGACCGGAAGCCGGGGCTTAGCGCGATGGCGACGACGAGGTCTCGCCAGGTGCCGTCGCTCTGTGCAAAGCGCGTTTGCAGTTGTTCCATCGTGCAGTCGTCGTTGCCCGTGAGGGCTCGTCCGATGGCGAACTGTGTGGTCTTGCTGGCCATGCATTCGCGCGTGGCGTCTGCCTCGGCCAACAGCGTCATCATTTCGCCCGCGTTGTTGTACGGGTACTCCTCCGCCGAGCCCGGCAGGCGCAAGAAGCCGTCCTCGCGCAGGGCGTTGCCCAGGTGATCCTCGTCGGCGAACGTTCCGTCGGCCAGGTAGCGGCCCAAGCCCCAAGAGATGGGCTCGAACTGAAGGTGGCAACCGGCACAGGTCGCATCGGTTGTGCGCACCTCCGAGATGTCTCGCTGGGAGCTTCCTGGTTCGATATCCGGGGGCGTGGTGTCGACCCCCGGCGGTGGAGACACCGGATGTTGGCAAAGCACGCTCTCGAACACGAACAGGCCGCGAGCGACCATCGAGCTCTCGTTGCCCCCGATGGTGAGCATGCTGCCCTGGGTCAGCAGACCGCCGCGCTCGGGCTGGTTGCTCATGTCGTAGCGCTGGATGCCCTCGCCTTGGGGCTCCAAGCCGTAGTGCGTCGCGAGTTCGGGCGTGAGCCAGGCTTCCTGCGCGATGAACAGGTCCATCAGCGGGCGGACGTCGTCCCAGACCAGCGCACCGAAGTAGCTGTGGGTCTCGTCGACCATGGCGTCGGCGATCGCCGTGGTCCAGTCGGGGAACCGCTCTGGATCTCGGGGGAGACCGTTGAGGCGGGCGAGGTTCAGCCAGTCGTCGACAAACGCTTCGGATGCGTCGCGGGCCTCGGGCGAGGCCAACATGCGGTCGACCTGAGCTTCGATCTCCGCGTCGGTTCGCAGCGCGTCATTGCCGGCGGCGTCGAGGAGCGCGGTATCGGGGGGACCGGCCCAGATCAAGTAGCTCAGGCGTGTCGCCAGGGCGTACCCGCCGAGTTCTCGAGCTCCATCTCCAGAGACTTCGTCCTCGAGCCGGTACAGGAACGCCGGGCTCTGCATCATGGCCTGCATGACCAGCCCCGCCCCCTGAGCGAAGGTCTCGTCTTCGTCCTGCGCCGCGGCGAACACCGAGACCAGGGCATCGCGCTCGTCCTCGGTCAGCGGGCGCCGGAACGCTCGCAGACCCAGGCGCTCGACGAACTCAGCCTCGCACGCGGGAGAGAACTCCTGGCACGAGGTGTACTCGCCCACGAAACCTGCGAGGTCGGGCATGCGCTCGATCGCGAGGGAGGCGAGGGCGTCATACGCTTCGATGTGTCCAAGCGTGGTGATGAGGCCGCTGGAGGTGTTGGTGAATCCGTCGGCTCGAAGCTCGGGGGGGAGCTGCTCGGTCGCCTCCGGCCGGACGTCGACTCCAAGCAGCGCCTCGACGGTGTTGCCATACTCGAGCACCGTCAGACGACGAGCCAGGTTCGGCCCGGGGTCGAAGACCATGCCGTCGCATTCGGCCATCGGCACATCGGGGTCGTCGGTGCCCCCGCTGCCCTCGCCGTCCGTCGTATCGCCAGATTCGCCGGAGGCGGTGGGCGCAGTGCTGGCCCCGTCCGTCTCGACGTCGATTTGTGCTCCGGCGTAGCAGCCGGTCAGTGCGAGCCCAGCCATGATGCCGAGCGTGCGATCCCAAGCGTGTGCCATCAGTACTCCCCGGACTCCAGTATGTAGGAGCGGGGAGCTGATGGGTGTGGAGAGTATGTGGGCGTGGTGACAGGTGTGACGCTCGCGCTGACCGCTCCGCTTACGCGTCGGTCGCGGCGGGCGGTGCTGTGTTGCCCTCTGGAGCGTTCTCAGGCGCTTTGGGAGCGGCCTCGGGCGCTTCGGGAGCGGCCGCAGGCGCGATCTTGAGCGGTCGAGGCTGGGCGCTCTTACACAGCGAGTTCACGAGCTTGCAGCCGCGGATCTTCGTCTCGCCGGCGATGCCGTCGAGCTGAGCGAGGTAGCGGGCACCGAGCTCGGCGTTGCCGGCGACCTGCAGGACGACGCGGTACTTGTCCGAGGCGAACAGGACGGCGGAGTAGAACTTCTCGACTCCGTCGGGTGCGGTGTAGTCGAAGTCGAAGCGAGTGCCGGCGACGCCGTTCTTGGACTTCACGGCCGATTGCCGGGTGAGCGCGTAGCCGCGCTCTCCGAGCTTGTTGACCATGTCCTCGCTCCAGAAGCCGAGGGACCCGCCCTTGACGTTGGACCAAACGCGGACGTTGAGGCCCACGTGGTCGGGGGCGATCATCGTCGTGGCGTACTCGCTGTGGTCGACCTGGGCAAAGCCCGCCGGAGGATCGAGCTTGTGGGTCGCGCAAGCGGTGGTTGTCGAGGCGATGGCGAGAATCGTGAGCAAGCGTTTCATGTCATTTCCACTCCGTGTCTTCGACGCCGAGGCTGTCGACCCAAGGGAAGGGATCGTTGCTGCTGGGGGTGGGGTTGTGCGGACCCCGTTCGTAGAAGTCGAGGGTGAGGGTGGAGTAGGCGGTCATGTTGCTGAGCTGTCGCAGGCGGCCCTTGAGGACCTCGAGCTCGGCGGAGACGCGATCGAGTGCCTCGCGGACCTTGAGCGCTTCTTCGACGGTGCGGGCCTTGCCCAGCAGCTCGAGCAGTTGAGCGTGGGTCTTTTCCAGCGCCTTGAGCCGCGACTCGATATCGGTGAACTCCGCGGTGACGTCCTGGGATTGCAGCCATCGGCGTTCGACGTTGCCGTACCCCGCGAGGCCGCTCATCACCGGGCGTAGGTTCTTGGAGGGGATGCGAAGCACGACTTGGCTGTCCGACATCGTCTGGACGTAGCCGCCGTACCGCTCCGGGAGTGCTTCCGCGGTCTCGAGCGCATCCTGCAGATTGAAGACCGCGATGCGCATGCCGGCGGTGTAGATGATCTGCCGACCCTCATCGGCTTCGGGAGGCTGCTCGTCGGCGGGCTTGGGCTCGGCGGAATCTGGAGCCGCGCTCGCGGACCCCTTCGGTGCTGGCGGCGGCTCGGCAGGCGGAGTCGAGGGAGAGCTCTTGGCCCGCTTCTTGTCCGCTCGCGAGCCGAACAGTCGCCGCCGCTCGGCCCGTTCGGGTTCAGGCGCGGCGCTCGTGGCCATCACCGGCATGGGCTCGGACATCGAGTCGTAGTCGTCCTCGGCATAGGCACCGCCGCCGTCCATCGATTCTTCCGCATAGCCACGGTCCGCCCCGGAGTAGCCGGGTTCCATTGAAGGGGCCATGGACTTCGCGCACGCGGGTAGACCGACCAACATGCAGGCCAGCACAATCCAGGCTGAAGGTCTTGTTGAGGTCATCATGGGATTCGTCTCCCCGAACGCCTGCAATCGCAAGGTCCTTACAGCGTTCAGAAAAAAGCCCGGGATTGCCCGTCGGGCGAGGGTTCGGTACTCCATGCGGCGTGAACCTCCGCGCAATTGCTGGGATTTCTGTCGTCGCGGTGCTCGGCTGCAAACCCAGCCCTGCTCCGGAAGCGGCGACCCCGATCGACGCGCAGCCCGAGCCCGCGCCGGCCCCCGTCGCCGAGGTCGCGGTCGAGTCTCCCGCGCCCGCGCCCGTGGTGCGAGCGAACGTCCCTCCGAAGTGGGCCGGGGACGCCGCGAAGAAGATCTTTGCTGCGGCAAAGGGCAAGACCCGCGGGTGGGATCGACTGGCCAAGATGACGGATCTCTATGGTCACCGCCTTAGTGGTTCGCAGGCGCTCGAGGACTCCATCGGGTGGACGCTCGACACCATGAGGGCCGACGGGCAGGAGAACGTCCGCAAAGAAAAGGTGATGGTGCCGCATTGGGTGCGGGGCAAGGAGAGGCTTCAGATGGCCAGCCCGGCGCGTCGCGACCTCACCATGATCGGCCTGGGCATGAGCGTGGGGACCCGCGGGACCCTGACTCGCGAGGTCATCGTCGTGGATCACGTCGATGCCATCGCCAAGCTCGACGACACGGCAGCCAAGGGCAAGATCATTCTGATCAACCAGGTCATGCCGCCCTACGATCCGGCGACGGGCGACAGTCACTATGGCGACACCGTCCGGTCGCGGACCCGCGGCGCCTCCGAGGCTGCGAAGAAGGGGGCGGATGCCGTCCTGGTGCGCTCGGTGACCGCACACTCGCTCGACACCCCACACACCGGAACGCTGATCTACGAGGAGGGCGTCCGAAAGATCCCCGCGGCGGCGGTGACCGTCGAGGCCGCAGAGTTCCTCTCCCGCACCTCCAAGCGTGGGCCCGTGAAGGTCTCGCTGAAGATGGGAGCGAAGCTGTTGCCCGACGCCGAGAGCGGCAACGCGATCGCGGAGATCGTCGGTCGCGAGAAACCCGAGGAGGTCGTTGTGATCGGTGGTCACATCGACTCTTGGGATGTTGGAGATGGCAGCAGCGACGATGGGGCCGGGTGCATGGCGGCGATGGAGGCCGCGCTGCTCATTCGCGAGGCCGGGCTACAGCCTCGGCGCACGATCCGGGTGGTGCTGTTCACCAACGAGGAGAACGGCCTTCGCGGAGGCCTGGCGTACTTCGACGCTCACGGTAACGAGCCCCACGTCGGTGCGATCGAGAGCGACTCGGGCATGGGGGCGCCCACCGGGTTTTCCCTTGCAGGTGACGATGCGGACGCGTTTGCGGCCCTGCAGGTGTATCAGCCGCTGTTCTCGGACCTCGGGGAGTTGAGCGTCATCAAAGGGTGGGGCGGCGCGGACATCAGCCCGCTGACCAAGAACGGGGTGCTCTCGATGGCGCTGCGTCCCGATGCCAGCCACTACTTCGACCTTCACCACAGCCCAGCGGACACCATCGAGAAGATCGACCCCGCGCACATTCAGGGCAACGCGGCCGCGATGGCGCTGATGGCCTACATCCTGGCCGAGCGCGAGTAGCTCCGCTCGGCTCGCGGCCGTCACCGAATCTGGATGATCCGGTCTTCGTCTTGGCACCACGCGGTGAGCGGGCCCCCGTAGACACAGCCGGAGTCCAGTCCGAGCGCGGTGTCGTTGCGGTAGTGCCCGCGGCGGGCCCAGTGCCCGTGCACGATGAGGGTGTCCTGCGAGACCAGGTCATCCCAAGGTGAGTAGCCTTCGGGACAGTCCTCGGGCCCGCGGTCGTACTTGACCCGGTTGCCCTCCGCGTCGCAACACCGCACCCGGGTCGCAAAGCCCACGTCCTCGGACTCGAGCCAGTCGTCGTCGTGGGGGCCGGCGTTGATCCGCGCGGCGGCGGCGTGGAGGTCGTGCCACTGTGGGTGAACCCCACCGTGAACGAGCCAGGCGTCCGGGCCGTCGCCCACGCCTGGCAGATGGACCAGGATGGGAAGCGCTCGCAGCCGAGCGAGGAGGTCGTCGGCGCTGGGGTCGGCGTAGAGCCCCTCGAGCGTGTCGCGTTTTCGTGGCCAGCGACCGGAGTGGGCGCACAGGGTGTAGACCTCATGGTTGCCCAACACGCCCTTGCCGCCGACGTCGCGCCAGAGCTTTGCTGTGGCTGCGCTGTCGGGGCCGCGGTTGACGAGGTCGCCTGCGCTCCACAGTTCATCCTCAGCGGGATCAAACCGCACGAACTGAAGCAGCCGCTCGAGCTCGCGGGCGCAACCCTGCACGTCTCCGACGACGTAGCGCATCGCGTGCACGCTATCCCCTGCTAGGCTCCGCGTCACGTGGAGGCACTCCTGCAATCTTTGCCTCCCGGCGCGACGTGGGCCCTGCTGGCGGTTGGCTCCGCGCTTGCCGCGATCGTCAACACCATGGCCGGTGGTGGATCTCTGCTGGTCCTTCCGCTGCTGCTGGCGGTCGGGTTGCCGCCAGGGCTGGCCAACGGAACGCTCCGTGCCGGTGTGCTGGTGCAGAGCCTCAGCGCGGTCGCCACGTTTCATCGCAAGGGAGAACGCCCCTATCGGCTCGTGGCCAAGCTCGCCGCGCCGATCATCGTCGGGGCAGGCGCGGGCACGTTCCTCGCGACTCGGCTGGACGACGCGCTGCTGCTGCCGATCATCGGAGCGCTTCTCGCAGGGTGGGCGGTGGTGTTGTTGCTGCGTCCCGCACGGTTCCTGCAAGCGCAGGGCGAGCCTCGTGACCCGAGCGTGACGACCTACCTCGCGGCGGTGGGCGTCGGATTCTACGGCGGTTTTCTGCAGGTCGCCGTCGGCTTCCCGCTGCTCGCGTTGCTGACGATGGGCGTCGGGCTCGCCGCGGTTCAAGCCAACGCGGTCAAGGTGACCTTGGTCCTCGTCTACACGCTGGTCTCACTGCCGATCTTTGCCGCGGCCGGGCAGGTCGCCTGGGCCGAAGGCCTCGCACTGGCCGGAGGCGGGCTCGTCGGTGGATGGTTGGGTGCGCGCTGGCAGCTGCGCTCGGGTGCCGGCGTGGTGCGGTGGTTCGTCGTGGTCACGGCGACGGTCAGCGGCCTCGCCATGTTGTGGCGCAGCTTCGCCACCTGATCTGGGCAACGCAAGAACCAACGAAAAACGCCGCCTCAGCAGCTGCTGAAGCGACGTTTGGAGGCCCCGGATGACTAGACGACGATGAGTCCGCGCTGCACGGCTCGGACGACGGCTTCGGTTCGGGTCGCCGCGTCCATCTTCGAGAGAATGGCGCCGATGTGGAACTTGGCGGTGTGACTGCTGATGCCAAGCTTCGAAGCGATCTGCTTGTTGCTGAGGCCCACGGCGAGGAGCTCGAGTACGTCGTGCTCGCGGGGCGTGAGCGCGGCGGTGGCACGCGTGGCCGTGGGGGGGCCGGTGCGCGATGGAGTGTCGAGCAGCTCGGGATCGATGACTTTGAGACCTTGCTTGACCGAGTCGATGGCGCTGCGCAACGCGTCACCGGAGACGTTGCGACGCAGCACGCCGGAGGCTCCGGCGGACACCAGCGGCAGCGCCTTGGCATCGGCGGGAGCCAACGCGATGACCGGCACGCCGACCGTGTCGAAGCGAAAGCCCGGTCCGCCAGAGGTGGACGGTCCGAGATCCCACAGGACCACTTCGGCACCCATGCGGGCTGCGGTTTCGGCGGCTGAGGCCGATTCGGACTCGGAGGCTCGACCTCGCACTCGGCGCACCACCGATTCTCGGACGAGGGGATCCTCGCCGACAACCAAGGTACGCACTGTGGGAGAGCCGAGCTCCTGGAGGGGATCTGGATTCGAGTGCAGTTGCATCGGGGCCTTCTGGGCGGTCACTGTGTGTCGGATCGGCGAGTCGTCAACCGCTGGGCCAACCACACCAACGGCCAACCTCTCTCGGACGGCCCCTAGGGCCCACCTAGAGGCCAGGAAAAAAGATGCACCGCCCCCCCGAACAGCCCGGTTCGGTCCCTCGTCGACGCCCCACGATGTCGGTCCTTGGAGACGTACCGGCCCCGAAAATGGTCGGTTTGTGCGTCCATTCCTAGGGTTGGCAGCGGCGAAAGCAGCCTCATGTTAGGCCCATCGAAGCTCCGATCCGATGCGCGAGTCGCGTTCCGACTCGCCCCACTGCGTCAGAAGGCTACATGTGCCGTGTTACCGAACACATGGGGCACGTGCACCCGTAACCCTGGGACGGTCCTCGCCGTCCGATCGAAAGAGAGTCGCCATGACCAACCTCAAATCGCTCCCCACGTCGTTCGCCCTGCTTCCCTTGCGCAGCGGCGTGCTCTTCCCGAGCACGACGATGAGCCTCCCCGTCGGTCGCTCCCGATCAGTCAAGCTGATCGAGGATGTGTCCGTGGGGGACATCATTGGTGTCGCCATTCAGCGTGACCCCAAGACCGACGAACCGGTCCAGGCCGACTTGCACCCCGTGGGTACTCTGGCCCGGGTCCGCAAAATTCACCAGGCTCGCGACGGGCAGACCTACCGGGTCACGCTCGAAGGTGTCGCACGATTCGAGCTCGACGAACTGGAACAGAGCAAGCCGTACTGGCGTGCCGCGGGGCGGGCGGTCGAGGAGACCGACGCCTTCTCGCCGGAGTCTCAGCTTCTCTTCGAGGAACTTCGCCAGGCACTGCGACCCATGGCCCGGGGCGGGAACGACACGCTCAAGGAAATCCTCGCGGAAGCGGAGGAGCCCGGCGTGTTCGCCGACCGCATCGCCTCTGGGCTCGACGTCGATCGGGGACGCGAGATCGAGGTGCTGCTGACGCTCGATGTCCCGGCTCGGTTGCGCCTGTGTGCGCAGCTGTTGTCCGAGGCCAAGGCTCGTCACGAACTCAAGGCCCAGATCGGCGAGGAGGTCCGTCGGGAGCTGAGCAAGGACCAGCGCGAGGCGGTGCTTCGTCAGCAGCTTCGCGCGATTCAGAAGGAGCTGGGCGAGGGTCGTGGAGCCTCTGCCAACGATGAACTCGAGAAGCTCGAGGCCAAGCTCAAGGCAGCCGGTCTACCCGAGGAGGTTCAGGAGACGGTGGACCGGGAGTTCCGCAAGCTTCAGTCGCTCAATCCCGCGGCGCCAGACGCCAACGTGACCCGCACCTACCTCGAGTGGATCGCCGACCTTCCCTGGTCGGAGCGGGCCGAGGTCAAAGAGGACATCGACGCGGTCGCGGCCAAGCTCGACGAGGATCACTTCGGCCTCGACAAGGTCAAGGAGCGCATCCTGCAGCACCTCGCGGTTCTTCAGCTCACCGGCAACCCCAGGGGCAACATCATGTGTCTCGTCGGGCCGCCCGGGGTGGGCAAGACGTCACTGGGACAGTCGATCGCCGACGCGACCGGTCGTCCATTCATTCGGGTCGCGCTCGGTGGCGTTCGGGACGAGGCCGAGATTCGTGGTCACCGGCGGACCTACGTCGGTGCGTTGCCCGGCCGTCTGGTCTCCGCGCTGCGCAAGGTCAAGGTGAAGAACCCGGTGATCATGCTCGATGAGGTCGACAAGCTCGGCCAAGGCTGGATGGGATCGCCGGAGCACGCGTTGCTCGAGGTCCTCGACCCCGAACAAAACGGCACGTTCACGGACCACTACCTCGAGGTTCCGTTCGACCTCAGCGAGGTGCTCTTCATCGCTACGGCCAACAGCCTCGAGCCGCTCTCGGCCCCGCTGCGGGACCGCATGGAGATCGTCTCGCTCGGTGGCTACACCACCGAGGAGAAGAAGGAGATCGCCAAGGCTCACCTGCTGCCCAAGCAGCTCACCGACCATGCGCTGGAGCCGTCCTCGCTCGACCTGTCCGACGACATGCTGAACTTGGTCATCCGGGACTACACCCGGGAGGCTGGCGTCCGGCAACTCAACCGCGAGATCACTCGGCTGTGTCGAGCTCTCGCGCTGGAGTCGGTCCGCTCGAGCGGCACCAAGACGCCCTCGGTCGCGCTCGATGAGACCTTGATTCGAAAACACCTGGGGAAGGCTCGGTTCTTCAACGACATCGCCGAGCGCACCTCCATCCCCGGCGTCGCAACCGGCATGGCGTACACATCGGTGGGCGGCGACATCCTCTTCATCGAGACCAGCAAGATGAAGGGAAAGGGCGGCGTACAAATCACCGGTCAGCTCGGTGAGGTGATGACAGAGTCTGCCAAGGCCGCGTTGAGCTACGTGCGCAGCAACGCGGAGCTGTTGGGGGTGGACCCCGACGAGATCGCCGAGCACGACATCCACATCCACGTGCCTGCGGGCGGCACACCCAAGGATGGCCCGAGTGCGGGCGTGACGATGTTCACCGCGCTCACCTCGTTGTTCACCGGACGCAGGGTGCGCCCGGACACCGCGATGACGGGAGAGGCATCGCTGCGGGGGCGGGTCCTTCCCGTCGGGGGCATCAAGGAAAAGGTGATCGCCGCCCACCGGGCCGGGATCCGGCGAATCATCTTGCCCGCCAAGAACGAGCGCGACTTGGACGACCTGCCGGACACGGTCCGCGATGACCTCGAGTTCATCATCGCCCACGACATGACCGATGTACTGCATGCCGCATTGGAGCCGGCCGCCTCGGGGCTGACTCCAGACGACAGCGCGGTCGGGGCTTCGGCGTAGGCGACACGCACCCCCACAAGAAAAGGACCGCCTGGCGTTTGCCCGGCGGTCCTTTTTTGGTGCGCGTCGCTCAGGCCGACGCGGCGGTGTATCCCTTCACGCCGTTCATCGAAGCGCCCACGAAGTCGGCCTCGTCGATGACCGCTGCGCTGAGGTCCGCGTTGTCGAGCTTCGCTTCCCGGAAGTCGGCGTCGGTGAGGTTGGACCCCGAGAGCTTGCTCGACGTCAGGTCGGCACGCCACAAGTCCGCGCCCTCGAGCGAAGCACCCTCGAGCGAGGCGTCGATGAGATTGGCTTCCATGAGGTCGGCCCCCGAGAAATCCACACCTTCGGCCTTGGCCGACTGCAAGGTTGCACCGCGAAGGTCGGCCCGGCGCAAGCAAGCACCATTGAGCGTGCTGGCCCGCGCGAGGATGTCGGTCTGACGAAGCGACAGGCCGCTGAGGTTGGCTCTGGCCAGCTCTGCGCCGTCGAAGGCTGCGTCGGTGAGGTCGACCGCATCTCGAAGGTCGGAGCCGGTGAGCTTTGCGTTCTTGAAGCTGGCACCCATCATCTGGGCGGCTGAAAGGTTGGCCCGCTCGAGGTTCGCGCCGTCGAAGTTGACCTGCTCAATGCGGGCCCGGGACAGGTCAGCATCCACGAACACAGCACCGCGCATGTCCGCCGACGAGAGCGTGGCACCCCCGAGGTTGCAGCGGCTGAAGTTCACCTTGCGCAGTGTGGCGGCGGGAAGGTCGAGCACGTGCCGAAGGTCGACGCCGGAGAGGTTGGCACCCTCGAGGTTGGCCCCATGCAGGTTGGCGCCCATCAGGCGTGCACCGGACAGATCCGCGTCTCGAAGGTCGGCGCCCTGCAGATCGGCGTTCTCCAGGTTGGCCCCCGCGAGGTGTGCTCCTCGTAGCAGTGCGCCCTGAAGGTCGGAGCCTTCGAGTGCGACGTTTTCCAGCCGCGCGCTCTGCAAGTTCGCGCTCTTGAGATTGAGCGCCATTCGGACGCGTGCGCCCTCGAGGTTGGCGCCTTCGAGGTTGGCGCGATACAGGTTGGTGCGCCACAGGTCCGCACCCTTGAGGCTGGCCTGTGCGAGTCTGGCTCGAGAAAGGTTGGCGCCTCCAAGCTCAGCACCTTCGAACGAGGCGCCGCCGGCGATGACTCGTGTGAGGTCGGCGTCACGGAGGATGGCCCCGTCGAACTTGGCCCCTTTGGCCTTGGCCCGGAGCAGACTGGTCCCTTCGAGGGTGGCTTCCGAAAAGTCAGCCTTGGTGAGGCAGGCTCCCCGCAGCGATGCTCCAATGAGCTTCGCGCCCTTGCACACCGACTCGGTCATCTCCGCATCGGTGAGGTCGGCATTTTCGAAGTTGGCTCCGTCACAGCTCACTCGTTCCAGGGACGCCTCGCGGAATCGGGTTCCGCGAGCCTGGAGGTTGGGCATCAAGGCGCCATCGAACTTGGCGCGGGTGAAGTTGGCGCCCGCGACGGTCGCTCGGGTGAGGTCCGCTTCGATGAACTTTGCGTCACCGCCGTGGGCGTGGTCGAGCACGGCGCCGCTGAGGTTCGCACCCCCGAGGTCAGCCTTGGAGAGGTTGCAGCTCCGGGCCTCGACGTTCGCGAGTTCGGCGGAGCGAAGGTCGAGTCCTTGGAGGTCCGCGCCGTGCAGGCGAGCGCTCGAAAGACCGTGGGCCGCGCCGAGGTCGGTCTGGCTGAGGTTTGCGCGCCACAAGTCGGCGCCGCTGAGGTTGGCCCCGGACAGACTCGTTGCCTGGAGGTTCGCGTATCGGAGCGTGCAGCGCTCGAGGTCGGCGCCGGTGAGGTCAGCCCCGGATAGATCCGCTTGCTGGGCGTTGGCACCCTTGAAGTTGGCCCCCGAGAGCCGCGCGGTTGTCAGCCGAGCACCTCGGAGAGAAGCGCCTGCGAAGGACATGCCCGCGAGGTTTGCGTCGGAGAGGTCGGCACCGTCGAGGGTGGAGCGCTCCGCGACTGGGACCGCGGCCGATGCCATCGCGCGAGCGTTCGCGGCCGGGGTCGGAGTAGGTTTCGCGGATACAGCGACGGGCGGGACCGTTGCTGCTGGGGCGACCTTGGCTCCGCCAGCCGGAGGAGGCGTGGGTCGTTTACGAGCAGCAGACTTGGCGGAGGATTTCGATTTCGCGGTGGTCACGGTGGCCTCGGGTTCCCGACGGTAGAATCGAACACTGAGGCATTTTTATGTATCTTGCAATACTTAAGTTTCGCGGCGTGAAGGTCTGGGGGATTCCCTGGGCAGGATCTCGAGGCTCGGTGCGTGGCGTTGGACGTGCAGAGGCACTGACGTTTGCCCGCTTCGCTGATTGTTTGTTTTGTTGCTTTCAGAGGGGGCCACAAACGGCGAGACGCGAGTCGGTGTTGGACTGGAGCGGCGACTCAGGCGCGAGCGGCTCGTGTTGACCAGCGCTGGGCGATGAAGGCTGCCGCGATCATCAATCCGCCTCCGGCGAGCAGACGAGGCAGGTCCGTCTCCTCACCGAACACGACCACTGCGGCCGCGACGGCGAGCGGAATCTTGAGGTTGTTCATGACCGCGAGCGTGGCCGGCGGAGTCGACACGGCCCCGCGATTCCACGCGAAGAATCCCAGGCCGCTCGCGACGACCCCCAGATAGATCAGCGTCCCGAGCTGCGACGGTTCGAGCGTAGCAGCGGCCGACCATCCCTGCAGCGCGGTGGTCGTGATCGCCGAAACGAGTGTTCCCCCGACGAAGAGCAGGCCGAATACGTCGCGGTCCTGAAGCGTCGTGTGCAGGTGTCGGAAGTCGCGGTACGCGAGCTGCCCCCACGCGAAGCAGGCGTTGGCGACCTGCATCAACAAGACGCCGGCCAGGACACCCGACCACGAGACGCCGCGGTACTGGATGACCGCCGCACCGAGCACGGCCAGGGCTGCGAGGGCCAGCGGAGTCCACGGTGCTCGCCGGGCCCGCATCGCATCGAAGCCCACGACGTACAGCGGCGTGAAGATCGTGAGCAAGGCGACGTGATGGCCTTCGAGATACTGGAACGCGTACAGATAGGTGCTGTAGGCCAGCCCGTACTGAACGCCGCCGATGAACAGCAGGCGTCGGATGTCCGTTGCCTTCAGACCTCTCAACCGGAGCAGCGGAAGGAAGACCGGGAGTGTGAGGGCGAGTCGGGCGAAGCCGACGAAGGCGGGATGGACGTCACCGAGGTGGGCCTTGATCAGGCCAAATGAGAATGACCAGAGCAACGACGCCAGCAACAGCTGGGCGATGCCCGTCATGCGCGAAGGGCCTGTGCAAGCGCGGCTGTGAACGCGGGGGTTGTTCCGCAGCAGCCCCCCACGTAGGCCAGCTCGAACTGCGTGCGGCAGCGCTCGATGGCCTCGACGACGTCCGCCTCGCTGGCACCCGCAGGATCGAAGCCGTCCACGGTTGTCAGGGCGAGGCTGGGGCGAACGGCGAGGACCGAGTTGTGGGGTGCGAGGCTGCGTAGCGCCGGCAGGAGGCCCGTGTGTTCCGTACAGCCCACGAACACCGCATCGGCTTCCAACGGAGCATCAAGGGGGTCTCCGGCGAGGGTCTTTCCATCCGCGTCGCATGCCAGCGCGACCCAGACGGGAAGGCCGAATCGCCGCAGCGACGTCACCGCGAGCCGAGCACCGGCCAGCGACGTTTGCGTCTCCGCGAACAGTGCTGTTGCGCCGCCCGCCGACAGGGCGCGCCCCAACGCTGCGTAGTGCTCCTGCCGCTCTGCAGTGCTGCGAGAGGGGTCGGCGGGCCCGACGGACCCGACCACCGGAAGGTTGGGCCCAGCCTGCCGGGCCAGCTCAACGGAGGTGGTCGCGAGCGAAGCATGTTCCGCGTCGAGGCCGAAACTCGCGGTGACGAGCACTTGGGCACCGGCGGCAATATGGTCCCGGTGAATCGCGACGACGAGCGCCGGCGCGTCCTCGATCGCCCGGGCGCCCCACAATGGGGCGCGGAGTTCGAAGCCCCGCTGGGCGAGTTCGGTGCCCATCGCACCGTCGAGGAGTGTCGTCAGCACGCGTCGCAAGACTCTTGGCAGCAGTCCGGCATCAGGCAGTACGTGGGGTCGCCTTCCTCCGCGATGAGGGGGAAGTTGCGACAGCTGTACTGGTTGCGGGTGCACTGCGAGTCCGAGGTGCACGGCGGGGCGCAGACCTCAAACAGTGGCGCTTGGCCGATGCAGTCGATGCCGCCGCCGGGGTCGCACTGCGGATCACCGATCGAGTATTTGCTCCCCTCAGGGAGCGTGCACAGCTTGCTGCAGTAGCCGCCGGGGAGCTCGAAGATCACGGCTTCCGTCAGGCACACGCCGCCCTCGCCCAGCAGCGCCACACACTCGCTGTCCTCGGTGCACGGGGCGCCCCACGTCGCCTGCAGACTCTCGCCGCCGCCGCCGCTGCTGCCTTCGGCGGTGGTGGTGGGCTCGTCCGTGGTCGAGACGTCGGTGGTGTTGCTCTCGCTGTTGGCACCCTCGTCGCCAGCCGAATCATCCTCCTCCGCGGGGCAGCCGGCTGCGAGGGGCAGGGCCAGACAAACCACGGAGATCCAAGCAAAGCTCTTCATTTGCGAAACCGTAGGCGCGACGCTCGATCGGGTCAAGCGGCGCGCGTCTGGGTTCGGTGTTCTACGCGAGGCGTTCGAGAACGACCGCGATCCCCTGGCCAACGCCGATACACATCGTGGCCAACCCGTAGCGGCCACGTGAGCGAAGCAAGCCGTGCGCGAGGGTGGTCGTGATCCTGGCGCCTGAGCAGCCCAGAGGATGCCCGAGGGCGATGGCACCGCCGGCGGGGTTCACCTTTTCTGGGTCCAGGTCGAGGCGGCGCATGGAAGCGACAGTCTGGCTCGCGAACGCCTCGTTGAGCTCCGCCACGTCGACGTCGGCGCTGGTGATACCCGCACGGTCGAGTGCTTTTCGCGAGGCCGGGACAGGGCCGATCCCCATCACCCCGGGATGCACGCCGGCATGTCCCCAGGAGACGATACGGGCCATCGGGTCGAGACCGAGAGTCTTGGCTTTGGCCAGAGAGGTGATGAGCAACGCGCACGCGCCATCGTTGAGCGGCGAGGCGTTGCCTGCCGTGACGGTTCCGCCTTCCTTGAAGACAGGTCGCAGCTTTGCGAGCTTCTCCATGGTGGTGTCGCGACGCACACCTTCGTCCTCCCGGACTCGGATGGGATCCTTCTTGCGACCCTGAGGAACCTCGATCGAGGTGATCTCGTTGGCGAACCAGCCCTCGTCCTGGGCACGGGCGGCCCGCTGATGCGACTGCAGTGCCCATGCATCTTGGTCTTCGCGGGTGATCTCGTAGCGCTCTGCCACGTTCTCAGCGGTTACGCCCAGACCTTCAACCGGGTAGAGCTGTTGCATGCGCGGGTTGATCATCCGCCAGCCGAGTTGGGTGTCGAACAGCTCACCGCCGCGCCCAAACGGCATGTCGGACTTGGGCAGCACGAGGGGCGAGCGGGTCATGCTCTCCACGCCGCCTGCGATGTAGACCTGCCCCTCGCCGCTGATGACGGACTTGGCGGCTTGCAGCACGGCTTCCATGCCGGAGCCACACAATCGGTTGACCGTGACGCCGGGAACTTCGACCGGAAGCCCCGCCAGCAGCGTCGCCATCCGGGCCACGTTGCGGTTGTCTTCTCCGGCCTGGTTGGCAGCGCCGAAGTAGACGTCCTCCAGCTGCCCCATGACCGGAGAGAAGTGCTCGCTGATATGGCGCACGACGTGCGCCGCGAGGTCGTCGGGGCGGACCGGAGCGAGCTGTCCTCGAGCGCGACCCATGGGGGTGCGCACGGCGGCCGCGATCACTGGCGTGCGAGCGTCATCCATTCGGATCTGGGGTAGCACGGTGTGCTCACCCGCAAAAGCGGCGAGACCTCACGCCTGGGCATGAGGTGGGTAGGTTGGGGCGTGATGACGCATGTCGGGTCTGCATTCCGAATCTGGACGGTGGTCTTTCTCCACGTTGGTGGGTGCAGGAGGGGGTTTTTTGGACCCGACCCAGGAAAACGCCTGCAATCCGGGAATGGAGGGTTGTGAGTGGGTCGAGCTGCGGTGTGAGACCGCGGGCCTCACCAGCACGGGTCGGTCGACTCGAACACGAGCACAACCTCGAGCACCATCTCGGCGTCAGCGACCGCGAAGACCTCCGAAGTGTTGACCGGTGAGGCCTCGATGAGTATCGCCGGCGAAGGCGTCTGCGGAGACTTCGTCACCGATCCCAGCGAAGCGTGCGCTGGCTGCAACGAGCTCGAGATGGACCTGGCTGCGGGCCTGGCGACTCTCGGCGTCTGCCGCTGAGCGTCACATCCGCTGCGGGGAGGGGATCCCCAACTGCCAAAGTCCCCAGCGCAGTGCCTCGTTGGCCGCGGTGACCAGGAGCAGCCGCCCCTGAAGGCGGTCGCCGTCCTGGTCGATGACCTTGCACTTCTTGTTTGTGGAGAAGCGGTTCACCGCCTTGGCAAGGCTGTGGAGGTAGGTGCACAGCAGCGACGGCTTGAGATGGCTGGCGGCGTTGAACACCGCCAGGCGAAGGCCGTCGAGCGCCCCGATGAGCTCGCGCTCCTCAGGCTGAACGAGCTCGGATCCCGCGGCGCGCAGGGCTTCAGCATTGTCCACAAGCGCCGGGTCGAGAACCTTGCCGGCCTCCTTGGCCTTGCGGAGGATCGAGCCCAGACGCGCGGCCGAGTATTGAATGTAGGGCCCCGTGTTGCCCTCGAGATTCATCCACGCCTCGAGGTCGAAGACGATCTTCTGGTTCACGTCGCGGTTGAGCATTCCGTACTTGATCGCGCCCAGCGCCAACGCGTGCGCCGTCTCGTCGATCTCAGCGTCGCTCCATTCGCCGCGGTACTTGTCGAGGTACGCCTCTTGGAGGTGCCCCAGCATGCGCTCCCGCAGCGCGCGGAACAGGATGACGGTCCCCTTGCGGGTCGACATCGCGCCTTCGGGGAGCTCGACCATCTCGTACGGGACGTGGTGGCACAGCTCCGCCTGCTCGAAGCCCATCTTCTTCAGGGTCAGGAAGACGTGCTTGAAGTGGTCGCTCTGCCGCATGTCGACGACGTAGATCGAGCGGTCGATGGCGAAGTCCTTGAACTTGAGGTTCGCGAGCGCGAGGTCTTTCGTGGAGTACAGGCTCGTGCCGTCGCCCTTGCGGAGCATGAAGAACGGCATGTGCTTGATCTCCTCGTTGAAGATGCCGATCGCACCTTCACTCTCCACGAACACGCCCTTGTCCAGGTACTCCTGCACAAGCTTCAGCCCCGGCTCGTCGACTTCGCTCTCGTAGAACACGCGGTCAAAGACGACCTTGGACCACGCGTAGATCTCATCGAACTCCTCGAGCGACCACTGACGGGTCTTCTCCCAGACCGCGAGCAGTTCGGGGTCGCGGGATTCGAGCTTGAGCAAGATGTCGGTGGTGCGAGCCTTGGCCGCGTCGAGTTTCGCTTGCGCGTCTGCGTCACCCGCTTTTGCCGAGGTCTCCCAATCGACGAGCTGGTTGTTGGCCTTGGCGTAGAGCGAGCCGAGCCACTCCCCCTTGCCGTCGTTTGGGGGCTGCTGCTCTTCCTCGGTGAGGACGTCGAGGAACCACCACAGGCACTTTGCGATGTGGGCTCCGACGTCGCCCAGATAGTTCGCGGCCACGACCTCGTGACCGTGCGCGCGCAGCAGCCGAACCAGCGCGTCTCCCAGGGACACGTTCCGCATGTGCCCCACGTGAAACGCTTTGTGGGTATTGGGCTGGCTGTACTCGACCATCACCTTCTCGTCCCGGGTGACGACGGGTTCTCCCAGACCGCGGGCGAGTGTGGGCAGGACAGCCGCTGCCATCGACCCCGGATCCAGCGTGAGGTTGAGGAATGGCCCCGCGGCGACGGCCTGAGCGATCACGCCATCGGTGGGGAGCTTCTCGGCAAGCTCGGCCGCGATCTTCGGTGGTGGAGCGCCGTCGTACGCTGGGCGGAGCCGAAAGCAGCCGAATGCGAGGTCGCCCATGTTCTTGGCTCGCGGAGGCGCGAGCATGCCGGCGACGTCGTCGAGGCTCAGGCCGGCTTCGGCCGGGAGCACGGGGTGGAGCACGGCGGCGACGGCCTGCGCGAGGGCGGAGGTGGACCGGCTGTGAGCTTCAGGCATGAGCGGCCGCCGAGGGTATCAGCCTGTGCTACAACGATCGCGCGATGTTGCAGGTGTGGGGAATCGTGTCGTTCGTGCTGCTCTGGCTGTTCATCGGCGGATGTGCGCTGGCAATGGCCGTCGCGATTCGCCGCCTCGAGCGTGGCGTCGCCGACCAAAACGCGCGCCAGGGTCTGTAGCCCCGCGCCCGCTGCGCGGTAGGTCGACGACCCCCACCGCGGTGGGGCCGCGACTCCAGCTGCGCCCTTGATACTCTTGAGAGGTGCGTTGGTTCGGGGGATTGTTGCTCATCGCTGGTTGTTCAGCGGGCGACGGTTCGGGCGCGGTCAAAGATACCGATGGCCCGGTCGTGGGCGAGACGAGCGAGTCCGCCGAGTCCGCCACGCCGATCGAGGACGATGACGGCTCGACGAGTGCGGCACAGAGTTCGACGACGGCGGGCGAAGCCGACGCGAGCTCCGACCCAAGCAGCCCGAGCGACTCGAGTGACCCGACCGACACTTCGTCGCCTCCCAAGTGCCTCGACGGAACTGTCGACGAGGGCGAGCAGTGCGACGATGGCAACGATGTCAACGGGGATGGCTGCAACCGAGACTGCCAGCTCTCCGGGCAGCTGGTCTGGCAGACCTCCTTGGGTTCCGGCTTGGGGCAGATCGATCAGGCCTATGACATCGCGCCTCAGCCCGATGGCAGCGCCCTCGTCACGGGGTACATCAGCGCCGACGCGGAGGGGTCGCGCGATGGCTGGATGGGGCGGTACGACAGTGATGGTCTGCTGACCTGGGAGGTCGTCCTCACCGGTCCGGGCGGAGCCAACGATGAGATTCGCGCCGTGCTGACCGACGGGGCGGGAAACGTGTTCGCATCCGGCTACACCAGCGGGCCAAAGGGACAACGGCTCGACGCCTGGGTTGGCCAGTACGATCTGATGGGCGAACCGGTCTGGACCCAGTCGTACAACGGTTCTGACTCGCTCAACGATATCTTCAACACCGTGGCGCTCGATGCAGACGGGAACGTCATCCTCGGCGGGTACTCTCAGAGTCCGACGAGTGGCAATGACGTCTTCCTTCGCAAACTCGCGGCGGACGGCTCGGTGTTGTGGAGCCGGGTGTTTCCGGGCCCGAACGGAGGAACCGACCTCATCTGGAAACTCGATGTGTCCCCCGCCGGCCACATCTATGCCGCCGGGTATCAAGAGGGGCCCGATGGTGAGGGGCGGAACTCCTGGCTGGCGAAATACGACGCGGACGGCAACGAGATCTGGTCGCGGTCCTTCAATGGACCCGAGAGCAACAACGACTACCTCGTCGGAATCGCGGTGCTGGGCGAGGACGACGTCGTGGTCAGCGGCTACGAAGAGGGGAACGCGATCCCGTGGCAGGTCGTCGTCCGGCGCTACGACGCGCTTGGCATGACCGTCTGGACCGATCGGTACGCGGGCGGCTCCGGCGAAGGAGCGCATGCCTTCGGAGTCGAGGCCGATCCCGAGGGCGCGATCGTGGTCACCGGCGGCGAGATCCTCGGCAAGATTCGGCACGTCCTCGTACGCAAGTACGACATGGCGGGAGCCGAGTTGTGGACCTCGATCGTCCCCGGTGGTGCCGCGGGACCCGACTACGGCCGCGAGGTCACCATCGGGTCGGCGGGCGAGGTCTGGCTCGCCGGAGCGGTCGATACCGGTGCGGACGACCGTGATATCTGGGTCGGGCGCTTCACCCCGTAGCCTCCCGAGACTGGTCGGCGGCGATGGCCTCCGCGGCGCGTCGGCCCGACGCCATCGCGCCATCGATCGATGCCTGGTCGACGTAGTCGCCGCATACGTAGACCCCGCTGCGGTGGCGAACGGGTCGTCGTGGGGGCTCGAGTGCACCGACGGGCTGCGCAGGCAGAGCCTCGCCGATCACGTAGTCCCGCACAGGAGTCCAGGCCCGGACTTGCGCTCCGAACCAAGTCTCGGCCTGCGCGAGGACGGCATCGCGCAGACGCTCTGGGTCGTTGGTCCCGCCGAGGCAGGTGACGCTGATCAGGTGCTTGTTCGGGGGAGCGACTTCGGGGCTGATCGCCGACGCGACGTGAAGGTTGTTGATCGGGCCGCCGGACGAGGCGTCGAGGTGGAGTGCCTTGCGGGTGCTCGGCGCTCGGTCGGCGGCGAAGTAGAAACAGCTGACTGCGCGCCAGGGAGGCACCTCGATGCCTCGCACGAGCCGCGCCGCAGACGTTGCCTCGGTGGCGACCACGACCGCGGAGGCCTCCAACCAGGGCCCGTCTTCAAGCCGGACACCATTCGAGCGAACCTCCGCAACGGCCGTTTCAACAGAAACCGAACCTGCAGGCAGGCCGGCGGCGAGCTGCAGCGGGATGCTGCCCATGCCTCGGGCAGGGATGGCTGCCTCGCCGGAAGAGAACATGCGGAACACGAACCGGAAGAAGCGCGCTGTCGTCTCCAGATTGGGCTCCAGAAAAACTCCGCCAAGGAACGGTCGGAAGAACTGCTCAATGAACCGCTCTGAGAACCCTCGTGACTGGAGGTACTCGAGGGTTGTGCGATCGTCGGACGAGAATGCGGCGTAGTCGTCGCCGCGCAGGACGTCGCGACGCAGGCGGAGAACCTCGATCTTGTCCCGCAGGGTTCCCGAGCGGGCGAACAGAGTCGGAAGCATCGACGCGGGGGCACGCAGCGGGTCCCCGATGGTTTCGAAGCGCTGGCCCGTCCACAGGACGGCGCCCGGTTCGAACGCGCGGAGGTCGAGCGCGTCCAGGTCCAGGTGCTGGGCGAGCGCGGGATAGCCGGTCAACAGGATCTGAAACCCGCGGTCGAGGCGGAACCCGTCGACTTCGTCGGTCTGGACTCGGCCGCCGACCGCACGGCCTCGCTCCAGCACGCGCACCGGGATGCCCTGTGCATGGAGGGTCCGCGCACAGCTCAGCCCCGAGAGTCCCGCTCCGACAATGACGACCGGCTTGCCCACCGGGCACGCCTAGCAGACCCCCAACCCTCCGCCATGGGATCGCCGCGGAGCCCCCGAAACCGCGCTCTTGGCGGCACCGGTTGCATGGCAGCGCGTCACACCGATCCGTGTGGTGCCTCGGCCGCACTGTTGCTTTTTCGCCACGCGGCTGCCGGTTGATGGCGGCGCAAAGGCTTGAAATCATGATCGGAATGGCATGTGCACTTCTGTCGTGCATGCGTGCGTGGTGGCAAGTGTTGGTGGCGGCGGCTGTGTTCCTCATTCCGCTGCAGAGTCGAGCGGGAGACCGGCTCAACGCCGCGCGGAAGGAAGCCGGCGCTTCCTCGCCAAGCCGTTCGAACTCGCGCTCGAGTTCGGCCGGAAGCTCAGGCTCCGATGGGTACTACGACGATGACGATGACGAGGGCCTTCTGTCCGCCATCGTTGGGGCGATCGCCAGCGGGAGTGGAGAGGATGACGAGCCAAGCTGTTGCACGGACAGCGTCATGGACGAGCGCCGCGGCTTCCTCCCGTATCCCTACGCTGCAGGCCGAGAAGGATACATGGTCCGTGCCGCGGAGGACTCGGAGGTCGACGACGACACTCGGCACGTCGTGATGCGCATCGGGGCTGAGGGGGCGTTCCTGTACGAGGACGTGTGGCGATCGTCGGCCCAACTTCGCGTGATGACCCCGCGGTTCTACGTACAAGGGCGATACGATCTGATGCTCGAGGGACCGACGGCGCGGTTGGATGGCGACGTCGAGATCGGGGGCAAGGTTCGCGACCGTCTGCACTTCGCCACCTTCGAACTCGGCCCGCAGTTCTCGCCGGGGGAGAGGCTGGCGGTGCGCTTCGGCCTGGTGGGAAACATCATGTTCGACGACCAGCGTTCCCTGCCCGAAGACCCCACAGTCACGCCCGGCCTGGGTGCGGCGGCCGCGTTCGACCTCTATCCCATCCGGCCACTGGTCGTCTCCGGGCGAGGCGCCATCATGCGGCTTGGCAACACCGTGTTCATGGAAGCCCGCGGCACGCTCGGTGTTTCAATCAACCGGGTCGAGGTCTTCGCTGGATACGACCACCGCATGGTCGGTGACGTCGCGTTGGGCGGTCCCGTCGTGGGTGCTGCGATTCGCTTCTAGAGCAGGAGTGTCTCGAGCTCGCCGTCGTCCTCGTCGTCCTCAGTCAGATGAAGGATGCCGACGATGTCGCCGGCTTGCACGAGCACCGGTAGGGCGAACAGGGGTTGGCGAGCTGCCGCATGCTGGGTCGCGATGAGGTCGAGGAATCGACGCAGGTCATCTTCATCCTGGGCGCCCGCGGTCACGTACGCGTGGCCGCGGCACGGAATCCCGACCACAAGCATGTCGGACTCGAGGCGGGACTCCAGAGCTCGCATGAAGGAGGGGTGAAGCACGGACTCGCTCGCGTAGTACGAGCCGTGAACATCGAGGACCGACAGCGTGTCGTAGCTCAGCAGGGTGAGGTCGAAGGTGAGCGCGGTCAGGCTCGAGCGTGCGGCGGCGCGAAGCTCGACAAGCCGAGCGGGGTCACGGGCAAAGAAGTCGAAGCTCTCGCCTCGGTCGACGCCATAAGCGACGTAGGGCAACTCGACCGACTCGCTCCAGCGCGTGGTGTCTCCGATCAATGGCTCACACTGTGCCGTGTCCGCGCCGGTCCACTGGGGCGGCTGCAGGCTGGGCAGGATGCGGCCAGGCGCTGTGATCTCGGTCATGGCGTGGGACGGATAGCGTAGCAACGCCTGCCGCGACGTGCGTACGCTGGTTGGATGGAGCGGCGGGGCCGAGGACGGGCAGGGGCGTGGCTCGCGTCCGTGTTGGCCCACGCCCTGCTCGCGCTGGGTCTTCTCGCGCTGCCCGCTCGCCCTCGACCCGAGCCGCGTCCGCACGCCGAGATGGTCGAGTTGGTGTGGTTGGGCGAGGTTCCTGGTCCGACGACGGATACCGCCGCAGCGGAGCGGCCTTCGAGTGCTCCGCGATCATCGGAACCCCCTGCAGGAGAGGATGCATCGCCGGCGCCCCTGCCATCCTCGCGAGGGGCCACGGCGAAGCCTCAATCCCGTCGCGGATCGCAGGCCCCCTCGCCGCCACCACAGAGCGCCGGCACGCCGGGAGGAGGCGGGCTGGCGCTGTCGGGACTGCGTGGGCAGGGCTCTGGCCGGAGCTCGGGTCCCGGGGCGGGTGTGCCGCCGGCATCGCTTGTCCACCCGCCGACACCGCCGCAGGGCTCCAATCCCAGCAGACCCGCGCTGGGGCCGGTCGCGCGCCTCACCGGTGACGACGAGCCTCGGTCGCTGGAAGCGGCCGGCTTCCGCAAGCGGAAGGACGGATCCTACAAGTTTGGCGGGATCAGCTCACCGTTTGTCGCCATCGTGCGTCCCGATGGTCGGGTCCGCTTCCGAGATCGGCTGGCCACTGTCAACGGCACGTCGGTGCGGACCAATCTGCTCCCTGCTCAGAAGCTCGCCGGCGAGCAGCAGTTCCGTGGGCTGAAGACGAAGATCTTGCGACAGACGGCGGAGCTTCGGATGCAGATGGCCCGCTCGTGGTCCAAGACGCAGATTCGCAGGCAGCTCGCGGCTCTGTCGGCGCAACTGAAGACCACCTGGGAGCGACCGAGTTGGACATTCGAGCGTCGCCGCAAGCAGCTCTTCCTTCTGTGGGACGAGTGTGAAGAACCCCTTGGGGACCCACGGGGGGATGGCGACGTGGAGGACACTTTGGATGAGGCTCGGACCGCCGCCGGAGCCAAGGCGAGGGCCATGATCGTTGGCTTCATTCGTGACGAGCTACCAGCAGGGTCCGGCGACGCGTATCCGGCCTCCGAACTCCGCGCGCTCAACCGAATTCGCACGAGCCGACAGCGCTTCGCACCCTACGCCGCACGATGATTCAGGCCGGCTCGAGCGTGATGTCGATCGCCGTGGCGCCGCGAACCTTCACCTCGACGGTGGCCGGGGCAAAACCCGGTGCGCTGGCCTCCAGCGTGTAGCGGCCAGGGCGGCTGACGAGGCGATCGAAGCGTCCGTCGCGAGCCCGGGCCGTCCATCGTTCACCGGCCTGCAGCTGGATCTCTTTGACGTGAACCGTGGCCTCGACCGGGGCGCCATCGGCAGTACGCACATGACCGGAGATCCGGGGGCCTGTCAGGACCCGGCCGAGCAGCGTTCGCCAAAGAGGCCGGGTGGCTTCGACGGCGCGGGCACGGACCTCGAGGGAGGGGTTGTGATGTGAGCCCTCGACGATGTACGCGGCCGTGCCAAAGCTGTGCATCAGCCAGTCTTGGTCGCTGCCGGAGACCGGGTAGCCGTTGGCCCGAACCTTGATGAAGCGCCCGTTGGGCTGTTCGAGCCCGGACTCCTCCATCTGCTTGGCGATGACCAACGGGACGTTGGGGTCCGGGGTCTGGGTGTCGCCCACCGTATACGGAACGAAGATCGCGTTGCCGACGGTGTGGAATGAAATCGAGGCTGCGAAGTGCTGTTGGTCGCCGAGCGACGCCATCGCCCAGGACTCGGGCTCCGAGAACGGGTGGGGTCCGCGGTAGTACTTGCTGCCGGTCACGCCATTGCTGCCCGGGGTCTTGCCCCAGCCAAACCCATAGTTCCGGTTGAGATCGATGCCCTCGAACGGGTCATGAAACCCGTCGAGGTTGGTGTCTCGTCCGTTCTTGCGGCTGGCGAAGCGGGACTCCTCGAGGAACATCCAGTTGCCGTCGGGGTTGACCATCGGCACGACCCAGATCTCCATGCCGTTCACCCATCGGGTGACCTCGCGGTCGCGGCCATACCCTTCGAGAATCTGCGCGGCCGCGTCGAGTGGGTACTCGACCGAGAGCAGCTCGCTGGCGTGGTGCGATCCGTTGAGCAGAACGCTGGGCTCCGACTCGGCGGTGGTCGGGTTGTCGGAGATCTTGAGCGCCCAGAGCGGGCGACCTTGGTGGGTGCGACCGAGCTCGACCAGCGTGCTGATGTCCGCGTACTTCTCCTGGTAGCCGCGGAGAATCGCCCCGACCATGTCCACATTCTTGTAGCTGAGGTCGAGCCTGAACCCGCGGCGTGTCGAGACGGGGCCTTTCGCCGCCTGGGCGCGGTAGTCGGGGTCGAAGGTTTTCCACGGAACGTTCGAGTCGGCGGCGAGGACCTCCACGCCCGCCCTCTTGATGCGCTCAAAGCCCACCGTGTCCGTGAATACGACGGCCTGGCGCGTGCCGTCGTCCGCGGTGAGCCGCGACTTCACATTCCGCCGGAGGTCACCGGGAAGATCGCGGACGGCGGCGTTCGGGATGAACACGAACCGGGTGTTGCCAAACGGCGTCGTCCCCGGGTCCGCGTCGAGGCCGTAGCGCTTGATGGACCCGTAGCGACCCGAGCCCTTGGCCTTCGGGGCCGGGGCACGGGTGTCCATCGCACTGAGCAGTCCGAACCGCATGGCTTCGGCTTTCTTGCCCGCACGAAAGCCAACCCGGCCGTCCGCGTAGGTTGTCTCGTGGACCGCGAGCGAGCCGAGTCGGTCGAGGGAATCGCCGTCGTAAACCGTCGCGATGATCTGGGGTCCGACCAGGTAGATGATGACCTCGAGACTGGCCGCACGCTGCACGCGAGGGATCTCGAGCGCCGGCCCGACCGGAAGCACGGTCCCGTTGTCCCAGCGCATGAGGCGGGCGCCATCGACGTCGAACGCGAGCTCGTAGCCCGACAGCTCGCGAAGGTCGGTGCCGGCCTGGGCTCGGAAGATGACGGAGGCATCGATGCGCTTGCCCGGGCTCAGCCGGGCGCGTACCAGGCCGTCGGCAACGTCCCGTGTGCCCTTCTTGACCAGCCAGAATCGGTTGCCCGTGCCTTCCTCGCTCCCGAGGTCGAGCTGCCCGTCGTGCTCCGCCCAGGGTCCGATGAGATCGGCGTCGCCCGCGACGGGACTCTGCTTGGGAAGCGCCCGCCCGTGCAGGACTCTCTCGCGGTCCGGGTCGAAGTCGGGAAATCCCGAGGCCGTTGCGATGCCGACCCACAACCAGCACAGCGCTGCGATCACGGCAGCGACGAGTCGGGGAGCACGCATGACCCCGTGATCATGACACGGATCACTCTGATCGTCGGCGAACGGGCCGTCGATGGAACCTTGGCAACCCAGGACCGTGCCGTTCGAATACGGTCCGGGTTCGGAGCATGACTGCTTGGTCGACGAGGCCCCGACTGGTCGGGGTGGCTGGCTCCATCGCGGCGCACGCGGTGGGTGCGGCGGTGTTGGGATGGTTGCCGGCCCCGGATCCGCCAACAAGACGGTCGTTGCCCGAACCCGTGGTCGTGGATCTCGTGTCGCTCGACCCGGCCCCCAGCGACTCGGACCGGTCGACCCCGGGCCGACAACACGCTCCAGCGCCACAGCTACAGCCCCAGCGGCGTCCGCACCCGGAGTCGAGACTTTCCCCGAAGCCGAAGCCGGCCCGTCGCTCGAGGCGCCCCGGCACCGCGGACCCGCAAGACGGGGACTCGGGGGCATCACAGCTGGCACCGCGGTCGAGCAGGGGCGGGCTCAGCTTGAACGCTGTCTCTTATACACATCTGACGCTGCCG